>Ga0272442_10001108_pt1 | contig 41531 bp, 37 predicted proteins | sample SSMForm2O_FD_200262 | JGI IMG/M metagenome (GOLD analysis project Ga0272442, IMG submission 200262) | Marine sediment archaeal communities from Little Sippewissett salt marsh, Falmouth, MA, United States - SSM-Form-2O | ecosystem: Environmental > Aquatic > Marine > Wetlands > Sediment ...
CTCACGACATCCGGTGCAGTCATGGAGTCGGCGACGCTTGAATTGGTCGTCCGGGCACTCGACCTCGCAGATGGGTATCCGATTGACTGTGTTCTTGTGATTGACACCTCGTCTACTTCGGAGAGCAGTCTTCTGACGGCGAAGGCGTTTGCACTCGACATTATCGACCAGTTGGGAGATGACGATCGTGTGGCGCTGGTGTCGTTCAACACGACGGCTCAGCTCGACATTGCACTGACGAGCAAGCACACAAACGTCAAGTCGGCCGTGGCAGATCTGTCGGCCGGCGGGAAGTCGGCGTTCGGTGAAGCGCTTCAGGAAGCGCGGACGGAGCTGGTCGAATACGGCCGGGACGAAGCGATTCAGGTGGAGATTCTTCTCTGCGACGGACAGAGCAACTCTGGCGCAGAACCGGATATCGAAGGCGAAGTCGCTGCCGACGCGGGGATCATCATGATCTCAGTGGGGATAGGGAACTTGATCAACGAGAGTCTGCTCCAGGGATTCGCTGACGAAACGGACGGCTTATTCTTCACCAGTCCGTCGGACGCGGCGTTGGAACAGATTGCCGAGCATCTCCAGTTCGACGTGGCGGCGACAAACATCCGGGTCGAGAAATTCTTGCCTCTCGGGATCGATCTTGTCGATGCGGATCCAAATCCGACGTCGATCAGCTCGCTTGCCACGGGCACGTTGGTCACGTGGAGCATCTCACAGATGCACCTCGGAGAAGAACGGACGTTCGAGATCACGATCCAGACTGACGATACCGAGGCGTGGAAGACGGAGGACACGAGGTCGGAGGTCTCGTACGACGACTTCCGCGGTGTGTCGCACAGCTTCGATCTGCCTGCGCTTGTCCCTGCAGAGAACGATGACCCGGTGGCTGGATTCGTCGTCTCCGAGAGCGACATCCACTCGGACGCATCCGATGTTGTTGCACGCATGGGGACGGTTGTCGAGTTCGACGCATCGGCGTCATACGACATCGACGGCGAGATCGACGACTACGAATGGGACTTCGATGGCGACGGCCTTATCGACCTGTCAACAGATTCCGCCAACGCTGACTACGTCTACGACGAGCCGGGCACGTACGTTGTAACGCTCACCGTAACGGACGATCACTGGGCGCGCTCCACGGTGCAACTGACCGTAGAGGTTGTAACGGGTATCGATGTTGTGCGCACAATTGAGAGTTGTCTGCCGGACGATCGGACGGCGGCAGGCGCGTTCGTTACCGTCTGTGTGGAGGTTACTGCGTTTGACACCATGAATGGGCTGTCGATCACCGAGGTGATTCCGAGCGGCTGGACGTTCACGTGCGTGTCGAAGGACGGCGCAACGATGCGGCAGACCGACGGTAGCGACACGATTGAGTGGGTCTTCGTTGAGAAACTGGTCGAATCCGGAACGGACACTAAGCGCGAGATCGTGTACACGCTGACTGCGCCGGAGTCTGCCCCTTCCGCGGACGAGCAGGTGACGATTCAGGGGTGGGTCGGGAGTTCGTCTCCGCGCATCACTCTGCCCATTGCAGGCGAGGATCGAATCACGCTTGCCAGCACGTTGTCGATTCCTGTTGTGGTCTCGCGGTGGGACGTGGAGAACGGTGTCCTCGACCTCTGTCTGCAGGAACTCGTGTCGTTCAAGCAGGTCCAGTATGCCGTGTCTCTCTGGTTGTCGGGCGATGAGGTTCCGTACACCGGGGGACTGACGGTTACGCTCGGTGACTTGCAGGATCTGATTGCCTTCTGGCTGACAGCAAGCTCGGTACACGATCCGCTGCCTTAACGGCAGCGGATCCGTGTTCGCGTGGATGAAGAAGGAGGGGGAATGAAGAGCAAGGCAGTCGTGCAAGCATTTGCTGTCGTCTGCGTGTTGATTGCCGGCTCCGTCGGCGTCGCCGCCTGGGATGCCGACTTCACGCCATCAACGTACAACCCGGAAGTTGGCGGACTCGTTGAGTTCGAGATCTGCGAGTCGTGCCTTGGCTCGACCGCCGGATTCATCTACCGCTGGGACTTCGACGGCGATGGCGAGACGGATCTTGAGTCTACGGAGGGGTTTGCATCAGCGACGTACGACGAAGCCGGGTACTACATCGTGACGCTGACGATGCAGGAAGACGGTGGCACCCGGAAGACGTGCCGCAAGGGCGTGTTCGTGGGCGAGACACCGGTGTACGGTGTCCGTGAGGTGCTCGAAGAGAGTAGCGGTACGATATTCGTTCTGATTACTATCCGGTTCTTCGATGAGATCCGTGTTCCGGGTATTGAAGAGCGAATCCTGACCGGCTGGCAGATCGAGGTGATCGAGGCCGGCGAACTCGTCAACCTGAATGCGGAGCAGCGGACGGAAGAGGTTGCGTGGATGGGAAGCTACGAGGCGGGCGACGAGCTTACGTTCTCGTATCGCCTGCATCCGGGGACCGCATCGGGATCAGAGTTCAGCGGTGACGTCACAGGCTTCTATGACGGCTACTTCAAGGTTTCGATTTGCGGGGCGCTTACGCTTCCGTAACACCCCGATTGCAAATCCGGCCGAGACGCTTCTCTGTGAGGCTGTGCAGGGGCTAGCTCGGCCAAGGATAGAGAATGTGTGCCGGGCGGCGCCTAGTGACTAGAGGTTGCCTGGCGCGTTCTCTTTGCGAGGGTTGGTGAGCGGGACTGCCATCTCGTAGGTTACTCGGGTCACGTGAAACGTCCGGAACTCTAGACGTTCGCGAAGTCATCGCGCTCGTCCGGGGGGGACGCCTCTTCCTTTCTTGGCTCGGACTGTCGCACGGAGCGTAGCTCGTGGAACGTGCCCGCTGCGAGACCGACAAGAAGGACGGCGAGCGCCAGGGCGACCGGAAAGGGGATCCGGAAGCGAATCAACGCTCCTGCTACCGCAAGGCCGCAGCCGGCGACAAGCCAGACGGCGGAGCATACGCTGTATCGCAACACAAAGCGGCGCCGGTGCGGATCCCCGCGTTCGGGGTCCGGCGGCAAGACCCTCGCAGTATGCGATGCGTCCCATCCATACAAGGCAAGCGAGACGCCGATCACCGCGGGGAGCCATGCGCCATTCCACGCGATCGGGACGGCTACGAGCAAAACGGCCGCCAGTAGCACGGTATCCCAGAGTGCCGAACGACCCGAATGAAGCAGAAGGATCCAGCTTCCACCCAGCACGATCGCAATCAGTGCTGCGCCGGGGAACGCATGAGCAAACGAGAATCCAACGAGGAGAACGACACTTGCAGTCGCTGCTATGGTTCCGATGACTCGCATTAGGGTCTCCCGTGATGGACCGCGCGCCGCAGGGAGAGAAGGGCGGATCCAAGCGGCTCAGTCAGGTCCCAATTCACGACACGTACGCCTGCACCGAGAAGAACGTTGGCCATCGCCAGATGTTTCAATCGAGCGATGCGACAGGCGAGTTCGACCGCCGGGTCGCGGGTGAGTACGGACCGTTCCAACGACACGGTGTCGAGAAGAATCAGAAGCACGGAGTAGCCGCTGTGGGCAAACTGCGCGATGGCTCGTGCATCATCTTCGTTGCTCGCCGAACTCAAGATGATGATCTGGGAACCGCGCGCGAAAAGGCGTGAGGGAATCCGTCGCAGTTCGCCAAACGCAATCTGGTTGGCGAGACGTGTGCGCGCCAACGCACGAAGAATTCGTTCCAGTTGCATTCGGCCGGTGCGAGGGTACTCCCAGTGAAGCATGTCCCCGTACGGCAGGAGCCCAACCCGGTTCCCGAGACGAATGAACTGCGCCGCCAAACTGGCCGTGGCGCGTACCGCCTTCTCGAACGAACTCTGATCGCCGACGCGGACGTGTGCGCCGGCACGCACGTCGAGCACGATGTTCACGTCGGTCATTCGCTCGATCTCATACTCATTGATGATCAGCTGGTTTGCCCGCGCCGACGCGCGCCAGTTGATGCGGCGGATGTCGTCTCCGGGGGCAAACTCTCGACAGCCGTACAACTCAACACCGAGTCCCCCGCGTCGTGCCCGGATCGAACCGGTGAACGCGTGAATCAGATGAGGTTGGATGGCGATGTGGGGAAGCCGCTCGATCGCCGGGACCGCGGCGAACAGGCTCTCATGACGGATCTTCGTCGACGCGTACGTGAGCCCAAGAGGCGACCACGCAGACACCGACACATGGTTTTGCTCGTACAGACCGCGGTCGGCTCTCATGGAGTAGGCAATGGTCCGAGACTCGCCGGACGCGATGGCCCCCACGAAGTCCGGGCGGCCCTCGACTAACACGGCTCCGCGAGGTATAACGTCGGAAACCACGCAGGCGGCCAACGACGGGCCGCGATTGGCAATCGTCAAAGTTACGTCGACCGGATCCCCCTCGTCTGCCCGATCGGAACTGAGCGTTCGCGCGACCGACAGGCGGGGCTGCTGCGCACGTGTCCATGAGAGCAGACCGGCGAGCGCGTAGACGAACAGCGGGATCGAGAGAAGTAGCAGCGCATCGTTTCGCACGAACAGGCCGCCAACCACGAAGCTGCATGCGATTCCACTAATCAGTACAAGCCGGGTGCGAGGGGGCATACTACGCGTCCTTGGGGACAGGGATCGACTGGATGATGCTGTCGAGAACGTCGTCAGCGGTTGTCTGACGTGCCCAGAGTTCCGGGGCGAGCAGGATGCGGTGTGACAGGGCAGGGGCTACGAGTGTCTTCACGTCATCCGGCAGAACGTAGTCCCGTCCATCGATCGCCGCACGGGCGCGAGCGAGTTTGACCAGTGCCAGCGAACCGCGTGGGCTGGCACCAACCTGCATGCTGGGGTGGTGACGTGTGCGGTGGACGATGGCGACGATATATGCGGCGATGTCCGGACTTACGTGTACATCCTCTACCGCAGCTCGCATTGCCAGGATGTCCTCTCCCTTGCACAGGGGGGCAAGCTGTACTTCATCTTGCTTCCGCTCAAGCCGGCGTTTGAGAATGTCGACTTCCTGCGCCTGGGTCGGATACCCGACCGACAGGCGAATGATGAACCGATCCAGTTGAGCTTCCGGTAGCGGAAAAGTCCCCTCGTACTCAATGGGGTTTTGCGTAGCAATCACGACGAACGGTGCGGCCAACGGGTGTGTCTCCCCGGCGACCGAAACCTGGCCCTCCTGCATGGCTTCCAGAAGCGCAGATTGAGTCTTCGGCGTGGCGCGGTTCACTTCGTCTGCGAGCAACACGTTGGTAAACACCGGACCCGGGATGAATTCGAACTGATTCCGGTTCCGATCCAGGATGTGAGACCCTGTGATGTCGCTCGGAAGAAGGTCCGGGGTGAATTGGATTCGCCGGAAGGAGACGCCGAGTACCTGCGCGAAACAGCGTGCAATGAGGGTCTTCGCCAGCCCTGGATAGTCTTCGAAAAGGATGTGTCCGCCGGAGAGGACGCCGGCCCAGACGTTTTTCAAGACGTCTTCCTTACCGACGATGACCTCCGAGATACGCTCCACAATTCGTGCGGACGTGTCCGCAACGTCAACGATCTTCACTTACGAATCGACCTCCCTTTGCATCATGGCCTCCATGGCATCCACGGCGAGACGGAGTTGGCGTGCGTACTCCTGTGCAGTGGCGTCGTACGCCTCCCGCTTCTCGCCCAGGAACGTGATGAGCCGCGGATCCTGTGTCCACTCGGTCTCTCGGATGCGGCTTCGTGCCGCTTTGAGTTCCACGTTGTCGCGGTGCGCGATATGACGCGCCGCCAGATCTCGCAATAGAAACACGAGATATCCTCTGGCAAATGGGCTGTCAGGACTCTCACGAACCTTGTCGGCGAGGGCTTCGAGAGTCTGTCCGAATTCGCTGGGCCGTATCGGAAGAAGCGGCAGCAGCTTCGATGTCCACGCTCGAGCGAAAAACACCAAGACGGCGACGGCCCCAATCGCAACGAGTGCGAACCAGTACATCAGCTGAGGGACGCGTATCGCAGCAAGATAGGTGGCAACGATTGCATCGGAAACGACCCGGCGAACGGATGCGTCCACCGCCACGATGAACGCAAACGCAATCGCCGCTACTACAATGAGTAGCACCGTAGCACGCAGGACTTGCCTCGGACGGGGACGCGTCATGCTGCTCCTCCCGTTGTGGCGTGCGCCTGCTGAATCCCATCCAGACAGCGCAGCGCTTGATCGGCGAACCGATCGTCCGGCCGTTCTCCGTACCGCACGAGCTCAAACAGGTGGGTCAGCTGAGTGATATGGCATGACTGCATCCCCGCATCGGCGAGGGCGGCAGAAAACTCGCGCGGTGTAAGGCAGATCGAGGAGCCGACCTCCGGTTCCAGAATCCGGACCATCTGGGCGTAGCACTCTCGGACGACGCCCCGGACGTCGTGCCCAGCGCGCAGTCGATCGGCTGCGTCCGCTGCGACTCCCACCAGTTCGTCGAGCGGCTCCCCTTGAAGCTCGAGCAGAGTGCGGCGGCGATTGTTGCGGCGCTGAAGCACGGAGTACGCGGCGAGACCACACGCCAGAACCACGATTACGCCGACCGTCAGTAGGATGTGCCAATTGCTCTCAAGACTCGAGTCCGCTGGCTCATCCGCCATCGCCTGCGACGCGTGGTTCTCTTCAGATACCACGGTGACAGCGCTGGACGTCGTCGCCTGCCCCGTGTTCTCCTCCTCGCGATCGGGAGGTTGGAGAAGCGGACTCAACAAGTACAACGATAGCATAACAATCATCGCGATTGTGGCGGATCGTAGCACGCGGAACGAGCGATTGCGGATCGCCGTATACGTCGCGTAGAGAGCCAGCACGGCTGCAAGTGGAACAATGAGCTTGAGTATGTTGATGAATCTACTCAGTGTGGGATACCCGCCACTGATGGTGATCTCCTCGTTCGATGTCTCATACGAAGCAGCGGGCAACGCGCCGGGGCTAAAGACTACGTCGCCGAGATTGCCCGCCAGCAGCATAAGTATAACCACGAGCAGCACGAGAGGGATTGAGGCGAACAGCGCTGCACGTCGATCGCTCATGGCAACAGGGAGAGTCCCAGTTCGTCGAGTTGCGCCGGATCGACCGGCATCGGCGCGTCCGTCAAGTGGCAAACCGCATTGGCCGTTTTGGGAAACGCAATGACGTCCCGGAGTGACGTTTCCCCTGCGAGCATCATCACGAGGCGGTCGATCCCGAGCGCGAATCCGCCGTGCGGCGGCGCGCCGTACTCCAGTGCGCGGAGGAAGAATCCGAAGCGGCGGTCCGCCTCCTCGGGCTGAATGCCTTGCAGCGAGAAGATACGCTCCTGAAGATCTCGAGAGTGGATACGAATACTCCCGCTCCCGAGCTCAACGCCGTTGAGTACGAGATCGTAGTGCTGCGACAGGGTCTCCAGCGGTGCGTCATCAAGACGGGCGAGATCCTCATCGCGGGGTGCAGTGAACGGATGGTGCACACTGGCGAGGGTTCCTTCGTCATCGAGTTCGAACAACGGGAAATCGGTGATCCACAGCAGTTTCCATTCATCGCCGGCGAGCGCTTCCTTGCGAGCGACGGCTGATCGCAGTGTCCCGAGCGGTGCCTCGATTCCGGTTCCGGCGAGAAGCAGGATTAGGTCACCCGGCTCGGCCTCAAACTCCCGGAGAATGCTCGCAAGTTCCGCTTCCGACAGGAACTTGGCGATTGGGGACGACACACTCTCGTCGACCTTCATCCACGCGAGTCCGGCCGCGCCGGCATCGACGGCCGTCTCCTGCAGGCGATCCAGCTCGGCGCGCGAGTAGCCGGAACACCCACGCGCTAGAATCCCGGCGACCTTCCCGCCGTTTGCGACCGCTTCGCTGAACACGCGGAACCCGCAGCCGGACGCGATGCGCGAGATATCGTGAATCTCCATACCGTACCGCAGGTCGGGTTTGTCCGATCCGTAGCGGTTCATTGCCTCTTCGTACGTCAGTTTCAGGAACGGTGTCGCGAGCTCGATGTCGAGCGTTTCACGGAATGCGCGGCATACCGCCCGCTCCAGCAGGGACAGGATCTCCTCCTGTCCCGACGGAAACGCCATCTCAAGGTCGAGCTGCGTGAACTCGGGCTGGCGATCCGCTCGAAGATCCTCGTCGCGGAAGCACTTGACGATCTGGAAGTACCGATCGATGCCGCCCACCATCAAGAGCTGCTTGAACAGCTGCGGTGACTGCGGCAAGGCGTAGAACGACCCTGGATGGACACGACTGGGAACCACGTAATCGCGTGCGCCCTCCGGTGTCGATTTCGTCAGAAACGGCGTTTCGATCTCCAAGAATCCCTCATCGTCAAACTGATCGCGGATGCTCTTGACCACGCGGTGGCGAAGCTCCAACGCCCGTTGAAGACGCGGTCGGCGCATGTCTACGTAGCGGAATCGGAGCCGAGTCTCCTCGGTGGTGTCCGATCCGTCTCCGTCTACCAGGAACGGCGGGGTGATGGATCGATTGAGGATAGACAACTCCTGAACGTGAACCTCGATTTCGCCCGTCGCCATGTCGGGGTTCGCGTTCTCGGGGCTGCGCGGAGCCACGGTACCAGTGATCGAGATGACGTCCTCACGGTTGAGGGTGTGGGCATCGACCGCAGCCGGATCATCGTCGGAGAAGAGGAGTTGGATGATCCCGGATCGATCGCGAAGGTCGATGAACGTGATCTTGCCGAAATCGCGGCGGCGATTGACCCAACCCGCCAGCGTTACGGTGTTTCCGACATTCCCTGCGTCAACGTGAGCGCACAGGCTCGTTCTCATGATGATCTCCTCCGACTGCAGTTTGTCGGTTGATTATATGATGGGCACTAGCGTGCGCAATCGGCGTTTACTGAGCGTCTTCTTCGAGCGAACCCTTGAAGAAGCGACGGCGGAAGTCCGAATCCCAAGCGGTGAAGTCGCCCTCCTCGTTGTCGGCATTCACGATGTTGCGAATCATGTTCAGCCGTGCGGAGAGGTTATCGAAATGGAACACGACAATGGCTTCCGGCGCTTTTGGCAGCACAGGTGCCCCGTACTCGAGTTCCCCGTGATGCGAGATCAGTACGTGTTCGAGGAGGAGCGGCAGTCGCTCGTCTGGCCATTCGATGTTGACAGCCGCATCGCGTATCAGGTCGCGCCCTTGGATGATGTGGCCGAAGAGCTCGCCGCCGGTGGTGAAGCGCGGGGCGATTGCGTTCTCAATCTCGTATAGCTTCCCGATGTCATGTAGTACGGCGCCGGCTACGGCAAGTCCGCGGTGGAGGCCGTGGTTCGGCATGCCGTCGAGGAACTGCGCCACACCCCGTGTCACCTCGAGCGTGTGTTCGAGCAAGCCGCCGACGTATGCGTGGTGTTTGAAGACGGCAGCGGGTGCCTCGCGGAACGCGTCGGCGCGAGATGTCAGAATCCCGTACGTCAGATCTCGGAGCGAGGCCGGTTCGATACTGCCTACCAGTTCGAGGAGTTCGGCCCACATCGCCTCGACGTCCATCGTTGTGGTCGGTACGAGAAGAGCGGGGTCAAATCCCGGGATCCCGCCGGCATCCTGCTCGTGAGCCGTCACGCGGCGAATCGATTCCACGATAATCTGCAGGACATTACGGTACGTGTCGGTTCGCCCGTCGACGAAAACGAAATCGCCTTCTTCGAACTGGGTCGCATACCGTTGCGTTGCGTCCGCCCACGCGCGGGCCGGTATGGTGCCCGTGCGGTCGGCGAGCACGATTTCGAGGTATGGATCACCCGTTCGTGTCGAACGTTGGGTCTTCTTCTTGACGAGGAAACACTGGCCGATGCGTTGTCCTTCACGAAGATCCGACAACGGGATATGCAATAGTGGGTACGGAATGTCGCCGCGCACTTTCTCGGAGAAGCGTTCAGGTGTCATTACAGCCTTTCTATGCAAACCGCGTACTTTGAGTGTAGGAAACGAGCAGTAGAAGTCAAACTCGACGACCGGTCGGCGGTAAAATGGGCTATGCTTAGGGTACGAGGAGGTGCCGATGGATAGGGACACACTGCTACCGAAACTGGATCAGGCGATGCGCGCCGAGCGCGACGGCTACGAGTTCTACTCGTCTGCCGCAGCCCGTTCCCAGGACCCCGGGGCTCGAACGATGTTCACCCGGCTGGCGGACGACGAACGCCAGCACTTCATCGCATTGCAGGAACGAGCGCGGGTCATTGCGTCGGGTGGTGAGTGGGTGAGTGGAACGCTGGAACAGGACGCATGGGATCCGGCATCGGCGGCGGAGCTTTTCTCACCCGACTTTCGCGAACGGATTGCGCTGCACCACGTTGAGATGTCGGCGCTGTCGATCGGTATTCTGCTGGAGAAACGATCGGTCGAGTTCTACTCCCAGCGCGAGCAAGAAGCGGAGGATCCAGAAGTGCGCAGGTTCTTCCACGATCTGGTTGTGTGGGAAACGGCGCATCACGAAGCGCTCCTCGCCCTTGACGATCAGATGAAGACCGAGTATTGGGAGGCGAATCGGTTCAGCCCGCTTCTGTAAGCTGCGCCACAAATGCACTCTGCGGTGCAGCCGATTGGTCGCACCGCAGAGTGCATCAACAAGACTGATCAGATGACCTACGGCGTGTAGACGTCGTCGCAAGTGAGCGACGCGTCCTGGGGAACCAGCGGATGCGTCACCAGCGGATAGTTGTCCTGGTCTCCGTCGCTCGTGATGAGATAAGGGACGTCCCAGATCAGGTTCCCATCCATGTCCACGGCGACACAGTCGCTCCAGTAGTTCCCCGATTCCCCGTTGTCCCAGATGTTCGGATCGTCCGTGTGCGCATTGTGCACGTTGTCGACGAACGCATTTCCAGTGATCGTGTTCGCCTCGGACCCGAGGTTGAGGTACAGGCCCATGTGAGAATCCTCGATCAGATTGCTCTGGATTGCGTTCTCGTTGGATGCGTCGAACCAAATGGCCGTATCGTTCCGGGAGAACGTGCTTGTCCGGATCAGGTTCGTATGCGAGAAGTAGAAGCGAATGGCGTCGGTGTTGCTCTCGAACGCGCAGCCCTGAACTCGGTTGTACGACGAGAAGTTGATCGTGACCCCTGCCCAGTTTCCCTCCAGAAGACAGTCCTCAATCACTGCATTCTCGACGTAGCTGAGATAGATCGCAGACTTCGACGCACCCGAGACTTCCACGTTGCGAATCACGACGTGCGCGCTCGTTCCGTGGACGCGGATTCCGTACTCGTCGTATCCCGCATCGATGACCCAGTTCTCGATGACGAAGGGATCCTCCGCCGTTCCCGAGCCCGAGCAAACGCCGTTTAGCACGTTGAACTCCGACTCGTGGGTAATCTCAATCGCGTCATGGGCGATGCGATCGTCTGCGAGACCGACCAGACCTACGAGGACAACCAGAAATACGGTGCAATACAGGGCTGCACCTCTCTTCATCTCTCATCACTCCTTTGGCGACAATCTGGAACGGGTTCTCCATCATACCAAGTCAAAGCGTAGATGTGAAGGACATCCGGGAGCACAACATGTGCCCGGCGTCATCGGAAGCGACGGCGGATTCGGTGCCACAGAACGACGGGGACCCCGGGGCGGCGTAGCGGAAACACCAGGACGAGTCCCACGAGGAATCCGCCGATGTGCGCAAACCAGGCAACGCCGCTCTGCATCCCGTACGCTCCGGCGTTGATTATCTGGAGCAAGAACCAGAATCCCAGCAGGTAGACCGCGGGGAGAGAAACAAGCCGAATGAAGAAGATGATCGGAATCAGCGTGAGGACACGGGCGTATGGAAACAGCATGAAGTACGCGGCCAGCACACCGGCAATCGCGCCGGACGCGCCGACCAGCGGGACGGTGCTGTGCGGAGCGATCGCGATGTGGGACAGGGACGCCACGACGCCACAGAGCAGGTAGAATACCGCGAAGCGTACAGGTCCCATGGCGTCTTCCACGTTGTCTCCGAAGATCCACAGGTACAGCATGTTGCTGAGCAAGTGCACGAGGCCGCCGTGGAGGAACAGCGAGGTGATCAGGGTTACCCAACCTGCGCCGAAGCCCGATCCCGAGGTGAGCGCATCCGGAATCAGGGCGAAACGGTACACGAAATCAACCGCTGCTTTGGATCCCAGAAAAGCTTGGAATGCATACGCGGCGATGTTCAGTACGATTAGCGAAACGGTGACTACGGGAAACCGTCGGCTCGGTAGAGCATCGCGAATCGGGATCATACCGGGATCGTACCCACGGTGCGATTCTGCAGCAATTGCCATCACCCGGCGAGTGGGTACACTGAGACAGCCGAAGGAGGTTCGATGGACCGACTGAAGAGAATGTGCGAAGCATGGGGTGTGCCCGGGTACGAGAAGCCGATCCGCGACTTGATCACCGCGGAGATCGACGGTCTGTTCGATACGGTTGAGACTGACTATCTCGGGAACCTGATTGCTCACAAGTCCGGCACGGGACCGGTCGTGGCCGTCGCAGGACACATGGACGAGATCGGCTTCCTCGTGAGCCACATCGAGGAAGACAGCGGGTATCTGCGCCTACAGCGACTCGGCGGATTCGACCCGGTCACGTTGGTGGCGCAGCGCGTCGACGTCCACACGGCCGACGGTGACCTCGTCGGATGCATCGGTCGTAAGCCGATCCATATCCTGTCCGCAGATGAGCGCAAGAAGCCGGTTGAGATTGAAGACCTGTTCGTTGATCTCGGCATGTCGAAGGACGAGGTGAAGAGCCTGGTTGCGGTGGGCGATCCGGTTACGATGAAACAGACATTCCTCTCGTACGGAGACGTCGTCAGCGGAAAAGCGATTGACGACCGGCTCGGCGTGTACGTAGCCATTGAGGCCGTTCGGCGCGCGAAACGCATCGGGTGCGACCTGTACGTCATCGCGACGTCTCAGGAGGAAGTCGGCGTGCGCGGAGCCAACGTGGCCGGATTCCGGGTGAAGCCCGATCTGTCGGTTGCGTTGGATGTGTGTATTGCAGCGGACATGCCCGGTGTCCCGGCGAGCAAGCAGTTGACGCAGCTTGGCAAGGGAGCGGCAATCTCGATCAAGGACGCGGGCTCCATCTCGCATCCCGGATTGGTTCGCGCGTTCCGCTCGCTGGCGGAGACGCGGGAGATTCCGTTCCAGATGACACTGGCGGAGCGTGGAGGCACCGACGCACGGGCGCTGCAGGCGGCCGCAGCCGGATCGGCTGCGATTACGCTGTCGATCCCTACGCGATACGTCCATTCCGTAGTTGAAACCGTTCATCGCGATGATATCGAATCTGCGATCCGGCTGCTGGCCGCGTTCCTCGAGACGGCGGACGGGATAAAGCTCGAGGCGTAGGGCTGTGAAACGCACGCTGTACCGGGGATTCGACCGTGTCGTTACGATGGACGCCGCCGGGCGTGAGATTTCCGGGGGATACGTCCTTGTCGAGGCGAATCGGATCGTTGGTGTGGGTGAAGACGCAACCGGGATCGAGGCGGATGAGGTGATCCGGGGAGAGGGCAAGGTACTCCTCCCCGGGCTCGTCAACACGCACCATCATTTCTACCAATCGCTGTTCCGCAACGTCCCCGGCGCGGCGGACGCAAAGCTGTTCGATTGGTTGCGTTTCCTCTACGAGCGCTGGAAGGCTCTCGATGTCGATGCGATGCAGGTTGCAGCGACCGTGGTTTGCGGCGAGCTCCTTCTGTCAGGTGCCACGACGACCACGGATCACTGCTACCTTTTCCCGCGTGGAGGGGGCGATATTCTCGACGCCGACATCGCCGGTGCCCGACACGCGGGGATCCGGTTCCACCCGTGCCGCGGATCGATGTCTCTATCTACAAAGGACGGGGGGCTGCCGCCGGATAGCGTCGTTCAGGAGGAGGCCGAGATCGTCGCGGATTGCCAGCGAATCATCGAGCGGTATCACGATCCACGGGCGTTCTCGATGCTGCAGATTGCCCTTGCTCCGTGCTCTCCGTTCTCGGTGTCGCCGCGTTTGATGGAGCAGTCCGTGGCGCTGGCCGAGGAGTACGGCGTGCTCCTGCACACGCACCTCGCCGAGACGCAAGATGAGGAGGCCTTCTGTATCGAGCGGTTCGGCGTGCGCCCGGTCGACCTCATGGAGAACCTCGGCTGGTTGCGCGACGACGTGTGGTTCGCGCATCTCGTCGTAGTGAATGACGCAGACGTCGCCAAGTTAGCGAAGGCAAAGGTCGGGATGGCTCACTGCCCGAGTTCCAACATGATCCTCGGATCCGGGATTGCTCCGGCGGCGCGACTGAAGTCGGCGGGCGTGAACGTCGGACTGGGCGTGGACGGATCGGCCAGCAATGATACGTCGAACATGATTCGCGAGGTCCGCCAGGCGATGCTGCTTCAGCGTGTCGGGTACGGAGCCGACGCCCTGTCGGCGCGCGATGCGCTGTGGATGGCTACGATGGGCGGGGCTCGCGCCCTGCACCGCGACGCCGAGATCGGGTCGCTCGAGCCGGGGAAGGCGGCCGACCTGATTGCGTTTGACGTTTCGGGAATCGAGTTTGCGGGCTCACACGCCGACCCGGTGGCGGCATTAGTTCATTGCGCCGCCGATCGCGTGAACCTCTCGGTGGTCGACGGTGAGATCCGTGTGCGAGACGGACACCTGGTCGACGAATCGATCGAGAAGCTGATCCCACGGCACAACGAGATCTCCAGGCGGCTCCTCGAACCATGATCTGCATCGCGGTCGAGATCGGCTTCTCGTTCAAGCGCGAACTCTCTACCGACTACCGGTTGCTCGAGATCCCGGAGACAAGCGACGTTCTTGCAGCGTTGGCTGCACTTGTACGCAAGCATGCCGTGCTCCGCGATCGGCTCTTGGATGAGGATGGATCCGTGCGGCGAAACATCGCTACGCTCGTGAACGGCGAGAACGTAACGCTTCGGCGAGGGCTTGAGACACCGCTTGCGGATGGGGATCGACTCACGATCCTTCCCCCGGTGGGGGGCGGATGAAGGAGATCTCAGAGGTAACCGGGGAGATCCCGGAGGGCGCTCCCCGGTTGGTGTGGTGGCTATCCGCAAGGAGGTATTAGCGGATGAGCAGCTTTGCTGCTGCTCAACGGGTAGTGTGCTCGTTGGTTGTGTGGGCATTGTGAAGCACACGTGTCATTCCCGTGTACTGTGATCCGATGCGAAAAGCAGTTCCAGACCGGTGTTTCGTCTTGCAACAATCGTGTGAGAAGTGTGCTGAGGAAGCCCCTATTGCGACAATCGTGTTCTCTTGTCTTCCACGCCGGAGGCGAAGCGTTTAACGTCGACGATGAATCGTTCGTGGGTTCCACGCCCGATCAACTCCTCCTCGTCTGATGCCTCCAAGGCAAAACGCAGCTTGCGTCCATCTACGTCTTCGAGCGTAACATGTACTGTGACGCACATCCCGAGCGGCGTAGCGGCGATGTGCTCCAGATCGACGCGCGTGCCTACGGTTTGCTGAGCGGGTGCAAGCGCAGCGTCGACCAGCGTCCGAGCGCATTCCTCACAGAATCCGACGAGAACGGGCGTAGCAAGTGCGTCCACGAGCCCGCTGCCAAAGGAGCTTGCGAGATGGTCGCGACCGACGATCCATGTGCACTTGTTCGTTGTCCCTACGGCAGGCAGTGGCATGTCGCCTCCTCGGTTGGATGGTTCTACTGACTGGCCCGGCGGTGGGCGGATTCCAAGACGTACATCTCCGGTCTTCGGTCCGCCAGCTTGTCGTTCTGTGATGTCAGGGCCTTGTTTCGAGCACTCGCCGGGTCGATCTCGACTACAGCGATCTCCTCTTCGTCTTCCGATAGGCGTGCGAGCAACGTACCGGTGGGAGAGACGATCTGGCTCTGTCCGGTGTAGCGGAGCGTTTTTCCATTGCGAGCTTCCGCGCCGACACGATTGGCCGTGGCGGTGAACACTCCGTTCTCAATGGCGCGGGTCGTCATCGTCCGTTGCGCGAGATCGGGCAGAACCAGGTTTGCCGGGTGTGCGATGATGTCCGCGCCGAGTAGCGCGAGAGAGCGGGCCGATTCTGGGAAGAAATGGTCGAAGCAGATCATCGTTCCCACGCGGGCCGAAGCGATCGTGAGGACCGAGAACGGTCGATTGCCGGGTAGGAACCAACGCTTCTCGGTGCTGAAAAGGTGGATCTTGCGATAGCATGAAAGGTATCCGGTTGGATCGACGATCGCGGCTGCGTTGTACATACGCCCATCGGATGAGGCCTCCGGGATTCCGGCGACGAAGGAGCAGCCGTTCTCCGCGGCATACGCAACAAGCGCGCCCGTCGTCGGACCGTCGGGAATCGGTTCGGCAAGGGCTCGGACCTCTTCTTCGGTAGCGAAGTGATAGCCGGTTGAGAAGAACTCGGGGAGCACCCACAGGTCGGCCGTTTGCGAGGCGATGAGGTCAAACGCGGCCGCAAGGTTGCGGTCGCGTTCGCCGAATACGGGATTGGTTTGAGCGATTCCGATACGCATCAGCTAGATCGTACCCGAAGGCTGCGCGTTCGTCACGAGTGCATCGGCGGCTGGATGTCGCCGCTGACGGATACGTGCAGTAGGGGCGATCGACGCGAGAAACCTGCTAGCTGCAGGTTCCTCCGCTACATCCGGCGCCGAGGACCTTGATCGCGAAGATCAGGACAAGCAGGGCGTAGAACAGGGGGGAAAGGTCGTTTTCCATGATGGCCTCCTTTCTCTTCTCGTGGTAGTATGCCGCAAATCAGCGTGCGACGTCGGAGCTACGGCGCGTAGCGCAAGACCGCTTCGGGGAACGCCAACACCGATGCATAGAGCCAGACTTCGGTTCGTGTCTTCTCCACCCCGATGCGCAAGCAGTCGGCGATGTCATAGTAGACGCCATACCGGATCGTCAGCGGGCGGGAGCCGGACGCAGGCTCGTACGACGCCGAAACCGTGATCCCCCACGGCGACTCCAGAGACAGATCGAGGTCGACGTCGGTCGACTCAAGACGTCGCTCGTTCAAGTCGATCTCATTTGAGACCGACAACTCGCTTCGTTCCGTGGCAAACTTCGCGTCGAGCGAGACGGTGTCAAACTTGCGATTGTCTACGTCGTACGGGATCGACCAAGATATCGTCCGGCTGTCGTCGATGGCCCACCTTCCGTATGCGGCGACCGAGGTCACACGCCCGTCAATCGGCTCAAGGTCCCCGGTGACACGCCAGGCTACGTTCTTGCCCCACGTAACGCGCAGATCGATCGGTTCGAACCCGTCCGCAAGATCGATCACCCCTGAGAGCCGTACGCTGATGTCACCGTCCCGCTGCACCCTCCAGTCCAGCGTGTGGGTTGTCTCCGCCTGGTCGGAGGAGAATGGGCTGGATCCGGAAACGAGGGTGCTGGTCCACGTCAGACGCAGCGGCCCGTTGCCGGCCGATACGGAGAACGAGGCCTCAACCCGTGCGTCCCAGGCAGCTTCTGTATAGTAGACTGTGCCTTCCACGTTTGCCTTGGAGGACACGATGAATGTCGCGACGGTGGACGATCCACCGTCCAGTTCGAGTTCCCCAGAGGCGCGAAACGCTTCCTCGACCGGATCGCCTCCTTCCCACTCCTGTTTCCATCCGGCACTGAACGACGGTTGGGCGACCACGGAGCCGATCGTCATCTTCGGGAAATCAAGCGTGATCTCTGGAATCTGTTGTTCGACGACAGTCTCCTCATCCTCATCAGTCTCCTGTTCACGGGAGATCGCGATCGATACATCGGTGCCGCACAGTCTCCCTTCGACCCCGGTGGCGTACGACAGCTCGGTGTCTTCTCCGTTTCGTTCGTACTTCAGGCTCGCGGTTCCCTCCCATCCGTCGGCCAGCTTCACGGAATGTTCGAGAGACGCTTCTGCTTCACGGTCTCCAACCTTGGCGGGGAAAACGTAGACAGAAGCAGTCCCACTGTGGAGCCCCACGTCGTAGTAGAGGGATCCTCCGAGAGCGAGCTCCATGTAGCGGGTGTACACGTCTACGAGGACCGAACCGTACACGTTCTCGCTCAGGAAGATCGGGACGTTCCACTTGACGAACCAGCCGTGCACGCTGCTCTTCCCGATGGCGGGAAACAGCGGGTTGTCCAGGGTCTCCTCAAGCGGCTGTACGTACACCGGGAGCCAGAAGACACGCACACCGGCGATCCGTGCGGTGAGCCCGAACGCTGTGAGCAGCTGGTCCGGATACAGCACGACCCGTGTCGTCTGTAGCGAATAGGGTTGTCCCACCAGCGAGACGCCGCAGCAGTTGCAGGTTGTGATCAGCGCGTCGAGAACCTCGATGCGTTCCGTCTCTCCGGTGTCCGAGAAGGAAAAAACGCCCGATGATCCCTGGAAGTACAGCGTGTGGGATTCGCCTTCGCTGTTGGTGAATGCAAACTGACCGGCGAAGCCGGAAGCCGCAACCTCGCTTGGGACGACGCTCGTGCCCGACTCGTCTACCGCGAGAAGCGCGCGCAGCGTATCGCCTGCAATGCGGACATCGTCGCCGTACAATAGCGAAACGGAACCGTCGGCGTCGAGTATCCAGTCGCCATCGTCGGCCTGTTCGAGGATGACTGCGTCTGCCGACAGGGACGCATCTTCAAATGCAAGGGATACTGCGCCTTCGGCAAGGTACCGGCACTGATCGTCGGACACGGTCAGCCGGTCGCACGTAATCACAATCGGGAGATCCCCTTTGGCAAGACAGGAGAACGCGCCCGCGCAGACGAAGAAGACGACGAGCGACAGAAACGGGATGCGGCTTCTGATCTTCGACCAGATGTCTCGCGAGGCGAGACGATCCACGTTGAGATACAGGACGAGGCCGAGGATGCCGAACACGACGTCCGGTAGCCAGGCGGCGAGCGCGGGATTCATCGCTCCGCGTCGTCCGAGGGTCTGCGTCCACCACAAGAGCCCCTGGAACAGCGCAACGACGAGAAGCCCGATCACGATCCCTGATGCGCGGCTGCGGGCTCCGTACGCCAAGCTGATCGCGCCGCCGAACAGCGCAAACACCAGTGTTGCCAGCGGCAACGAGAGCTTGAGATGCTTCTCGACGACGTACTCGGATACGTCTTGACCGTTTAGGCGTGCTTGCCGGATCAGGGCCTGCAACTTGCCGAGACTGAGTTGTGTCGGCGAAAGCTGATACGACATGATCTGCTGCACCGTTTGGTCGAGCGGAATCTCGAGCGATTCGTAACTCCCGGAGTACGCGAGTTTCCCATCCGAGTCGAACCCGTATACGTTTCCGACGAGCAGCGTCCAGCCGGTTCCGGTCCATAGCCCCTCTTCGGCGGTGATCTGCGTAATGCGGGTGCCGGCTTGGGGGAAGAGGCGGCCGGTTGTGTCGTAGATCATCACGTCGTACAGATGGCCGGTTTCCTCGTCGTACCGACGAATGTAGAAGTACTGGTCGTCCTGCGAGCGGAAGAAGGTGTTGGATGTGATTCGCGGAATGCCTTCTCGGAAGATGATGTCCTGCAGTTGTTGTTCGTATGCACTCTCGGATTGCGGAACGAGCCAGTTGTATACGGCAAAGTCGGCGACGCTGACCACCAGCGCGGCGGCCAGAAGGGGGAGCAGGACTCGACGGAGCGGAATGCCGATCGACTCGTACGCGATGATCTCGCGATCGTGTCCCATGCGCCCGAGGCCGAGGAACGTGGCGAACAACGCGCTCATCGGTACCGCGACGATCAACAGGTTCGGGATCTTGAACGCAACCAAGCGCAGCAGATCAAGCATGCCGACGCCGCGATCCACCATTAGGTCCGACAGCGAGAGGATGATGTTCAGGAGGATGAACAGCACCAGCCCCGCCAGGGCGAGGAAGAACGGTCCCACGGTCTCGCGCAGCAAGTACCGGTCGCATCGGCGTAGCATGTTGAACAGATCTTACCGGACACGCTTGGCTTGCGGCCACCGATTTGCGGCCCGTGGCGCCCCGCTGTAGCACGGTAATCGTCGACCGGGAACATCTTCTGTCTTCCGCTTCTCTAGGGCATTGGACCGTGATTCGGCGATGCGGTATAGTGAAGCGCGGATGAGAACGAAGCGTGTCTACGTCGAAACCTGGGGTTGTCAGATGAACCTTCACCAGTCGGAGGGCATATCCGGGATCCTCGTGGAGGCCGGATACTCGCTGACGGATCAACTGGAAGAGGCCGACGTGGCATTGCTTAATGGGTGCATGGTCCGCCAGAAGGCCGAGGAGAAGGTGTACGGTCGGGTTGGAGCGGTCGTCGAGGAGAAACGGAAACGCCCTGTAATCCTTGGGGTCGGTGGTTGCCTCGGCCAGATACGCGGCGTCGACCTTCTCGAACGGTTTGCCGCTGTGGACTTCGTGTTCGGATCTGACGCGCATCAGTCGCTGCCCGAACGGATCGAAACGGCGGCTCGCGGGACTGCAACGGCGCCGTCGGAAATCGACGCAGGCACAGTGGAGGAGACGCCGTTCGTACGATCGAGCGACACGGTCGCGATGGTCACGATTACGGAAGGCTGCTCGAACTTCTGCTCGTACTGCGTCGTGCCTTACGCGCGCGGACCGATGCGCAGCCGAAGTGCGGCGCGGATCTTGGAAGAAGTTCAGGAAGCGCGGAGAGCGGGATACCGCGAGGTGCTTCTGCTGGGACAGAACGTGAACGCGTACGGAACGGACCGAAACGATGTGATGGATTTCGCGGAGTTGCTGCGCCGCGTCGCCGAGACAGGAATCGAGCGGATTCGGTTTACGAGCTCCCATCCACGGGACATGTCGACGCGTGTGTGGGAAGCGATGGCGGCGCACGATGCGTTGTGTCCGCACGTGCATCTGGCATGTCAGGCGGGAAGCAATCGCATCCTCGAGCGAATGAACCGCGGCTATACGCGGGAAGCATTCCAGCGTATCGTTCGAGACGCGCGGACGATCGTTTCGGGGATCAACGTAACGACGGACATCATTGTCGGGTACCCCGGCGAGTCCGAAGAGGACTTCGAAGGAACGTTGTCGTTGCTCACAGAGATGCGCTTTGGCTCCGTGTTCGCGGCGAAGTACTCGCCGCGTCCGCATGCGGCGAGCTCTCGGTTGACGGATGACGTGACGAACGAAGAGAAGAGCAAACGGTTGCAGCGGGTACTCGAGTTGCAGCGACGGATCGCTCGGACCGAGAACGAGCGACTGGTTGGACGCACGGTTGATGTCCTCGTCGAAGGGGAGTCGCGCAATGGGGGCGCGTACGGTCGCGCGGCGGACCATCGTACCGCTGTCGTAGGCACAATGGCTGAGGTTGGGGAGATCCTCCCCGTTCGGATCGAATCGGCGACGTCGGCGGCGCTGTACGGCATCGCCCTGGTCCCGGAGAAAGCGAGGAGCCCACGATGATTGTCACTGTGACGCTGAATCCGTCCGTCGACAAGATGTACTGGGTCGACAGCCTGCCGATGTGCGACACGGCACAAGAGGTCTTCCTTACGCGAGCGAAGCGTAGCGCAACCTCGGCCGGCGGCAAGGGTGTGAACATGTCGGTCTTCTTCTCGCAGATGGGACTTGAGAACATTGCGATGGGTTTCGTCGGCGGACACACGGGACATGTCGTAGTCCGCGATCTACGAGCACGCGGTGTCACAACCAACTTCGTCTGGACGAGCGAGGAAACCCGCACCAACGTGACCGTGCTCGAAAGGCGCGACGATACGGTTGTTCCGATGTTGATCAACGAGCCGGGCCCGGCGATCACGGAATCCGAGTGCGATCGACTGATCCGTCGGTATCGCAGAATGCTTCACCGGGTGAAGTGGGTCGTCCTTGCCGGCAGCCTGCCGCAGGGCGTGGACGATGGGTTCTACGCGCGCCTTACGGAAATGGCGCACGATGCCGGGGCCAAGGTGATTCTGAGTGCACACGGAGACGCACTGGAACGAGGGATCTGCGCGCATCCGTACATCGTGAAACCGGACACTCGGGAGCACCGGGTGTTGATGGGCGTGGAACTGTCTTCGCGCGAGGCGATCATCGAGGCAGGGAAGAAGGTCGTCGGGAGTGGCGCGGGAATGGCGATCATCTCGCATGAGGTAACCGGCGACATCGTCGTCACCAAGGACGCAGCATGGGAGATCAAGACCTCCGTGTCTACGAGGCAGTTCCGGAATCTGGTCGGTGCGGACGACATCTTCCTTGCGGGTATCGTGTACAAACTCGTCAACGGAGAGTCGGTCGAGGATGCCTTGCGGTATGGTATCGCTGCCGGAATCGCCAGCGCAGAGTGTGACGAAAAGGTCTGCACAGACGTCGCGCAGATTGAAGACGAGTGGACGCGCGCGGCGGTCGAGCGAATCTAGAGGGAGGTAGCGAATGAAAGTTCGGGAGATCATGACGAGGGATCTCACGGCCGTGGAGCCGGACGTGCCCGTACGTGAGTTGATCTTCATCTTCGAGAATGCAGAAGTGCCGAACATGCCGGTGGTCAATGAAGACGGCATGCTGATCGGTTTCATCTCGGAGAAGGACCTGATCCGTGCCGCCCTTCCCGGATACTTCGAAATGCTGCACAGCGCGTCGTTCATACCAGACATGAACCAACTGGCGAAGAAACTGACGCAGATTGCCGACGATCCGATCGAGAAGTACATGAGTCGGGACGTTCACTACGTAACCGAGGACGACGACGATCTACGCGCCGCGGATCTCGTGATCCGAAAGGGCGTGAAGAACCTTCCCGTTGTAGACGACAGCGGATACCTGGTCGGTCGGGTCCGGCGAATCGACCTATTGCGCCACTTCCTCTAGCGTTCGATGGCCTCGATACTGCGCGAGGTCGGACTCGAACGGCTCTGGGCCGAGATCGAGGGGCGGCGGGTGTTGTTCGTTGACGGACGGCCCGGCGAAGAAGAACCGGATGCCCCAGGCGATTCCCCCGTCGTCGGGTACGGGGGAGAGAACACCGTAGCGATCCCGGGGATTGACGTTGAGTTGATCGCTCGCGTCCTGCACCCGACGCTGTCCAGTCATCGATTCGATGCGATGTGCAGTCACTATCAGGTGCCGATCCGGTCCGGGGATGAAACGCGAGCACTGGTGGAGCTTCTGGCGGCGCTGATCATAGAGGCGACGCGGACGGATCCGGAAGTGGTGAGCCTGCTTGCCCGGCTGCTACCTCCACCGACGGGGGGCGTATTCGAGCGATCCCTGCGGGCGCCGATTGCACCTGCCCCTGCATCGCCAGGAGCGACAGACGGCGAGGATAAGCCGGAAGTGGTTTGGTCATCGCTGGATGAAGCGTTTGCCGAAGACGGCCCGATCGCCGCGGTGTCGCCTTCGTACGAGGCGCGCGATGGACAACGCGTGATGGCCGAGCGTGTCGAAGCGATCATGGCCGGCGGCGGTGCACTGTCTGTCGAGGCCGGACCGGGCACCGGAAAGACATTCGCGTATCTCGTTCCGGCGATCCTCCATCTGGAGCGGACTCCTGAAGATCGGATCGTCGTGTGTACGAAGACGAAGCAGTTGCAGGAGCAGCTATACGATCGGGACATCCCGCTTCTCCTGTCATGCGCAAGAAAGCCGATTCGCGTTGCGCTGTTGAAGGGGCGGGAAAACTACCTGTGTCTTCGGCGATGGGAAACGCTGCTTCACGGCGGGATCAGCGGCCGTCTCGACGCCGAGGATCCCGTGTTGGTGGCGCTGCTTGTTCGTTGGCTTGCAGAGACGAACACCGGGGACATCGAAGAGAATGCCGCGTACCTATCCACGCCGGGTGCATCGGAGATGTGGCAGCGGATCTGCGATTCGCCGTTTCACTGCACGGCGGCATACTGCTCGCGCTCCAACGAGTGTTTCTCGGTTCTTGCACGCCGACGCGCTCGAGCGGCGGATCTGACAGTTGTCAACCATTCGCTCTTGCTTTCCGATCGGGCCGCCGGTGGGGTTGTCCTCGGGAAGTACTCGCGATTGATCGTAGACGAGGCGCACGCGTTCGAGGAAGCAGCGCGCAACTCGTTCACCGTTTCGCTGTCGCGCCGAAGCGTCGAGCGTTTGGCGGAAGAGATCCGGCCGGTTCGTCGCTGGCGCAGCGGGTGGTTGAGCCGGCTCCCGCTGCCTCCGGCGGATCCGCAGGTTCGCGAACTTGCCGAACACGTTGCATCGTTACGCGCGCAAGTCGCGCAGTTGTTCTCGGTGGTGTCCGGTCGGCTGGCCGACGAGCAGCGGGGAACGCTGCCCGAGTGGGGGCGGGAGGCGGCGGAGTTTGAGGGCCTGGCGTTCCGTGCCGGAGAGGTGGAGGATGGGCTCCGTGCCTTGGCCGGGCGTCTGGAGCCGGATGAGCCGGAAGCTGCGCGTCAGGCAGAGGCGATGGCCCTTGGCATCAGTGAGTTGTCTTCGACGGCAAGTCGGCTGGGACGTCTGCCTGAGGACAATCGCGTTCACTGGTTCAGTCGAGACCGAGGCGAACTCGCTCTCCATTCGACTCCGCTGGATGTGGCGGAAATCCTCGGTCAGGTTCTTCACCCGTGTCTTGAGTCACTCGTTCTTACGTCGGCCACGTTGTCGCTCGATGGGTCGTTTGAGTACGTCGACCGCGCTCTGGGGATCAACGGATTCGACCATGCCGAGCACGCGATTGTAGAGAGCCCGTTTGCGTATCGCGAACGGATGCGCGTATGCGTGTGTACCGGCTTGCCGGACGTGGTTGATCTCGACGCGTATACGGACGGGTTGGCATCATTTCTCGTGGACCTCGATCGTCGCCTGGATCGTAAGGGGCTCGTGTTGTTCACTTCGCACGAACTCCTACGCAACGTGCGCGAGCGGATCCACCACGAGCTCCCGACGCTTGCTCAGGGATTGGACGGCCCGCGAAGCAAAATCGTACGGCGGTTCCGGCAACAGGCGGAGGGCGGTCTTCTGCTGGGCACGGCGAGCTTCTGGGAGGGAGTGGATCTGCCGGGAGCGGACGTTGAGTACCTCGTGGTCACGCGTCTTCCGTTTCCGGTGCCGACGGACCCGGTGCAACTTGCGTTGTCCGAGCGCGCTTCACAGCAGGGGCTGGATCCGTTCCGAGCGCTGTCGATGCCGCAGGCGATTCTGCGATTGCGGCAAGGTGTCGGACGCCTCATCCGAACGCGCAACGATCGAGGAGTCGTGTTCATCACGGACCGCCGTATGGTAACAAGGACGTACGGAAGAGCGTTCTCTGCATCGCTTCCGGTGGAGGTCGAGGCGTTCGAGGACGGCCAGAGAATGATCGACAATGTGGCACGGTGGCTTGCGGACGTTTCGCCGTAAGGGGTGTAGAACGCCAGACGCGTGAGGGACCGGAATCGGTGGACGCGTGGGAATTGACTTCGATTCACTGGATCGCTACAATCGCGTATCCGTTGAGCGATTGATGTCAATTGACTTGCCAAACGTAATCAATGCACGTTTCCGTGGTGGTACCAGCCTATAACGAAGCCGGACGGGTCGGAGCCGTTCTACGGACGGTCGTATCCAGTGATCTGGTGGACGAGGTCATCGTCGTAGACGATGGCTCGGAAGATGCGACAGCGCAGGAAGCCAAGACGTTTCCCGTGAACGTGCTGTCGTTGCCGGCAAATTCAGGGAAGGCGGCGGCGCTGGATGCGGGAATCGAGCGTGCGAGAAACGATGTGTTTCTCTTCCTCGACGCGGATCTTGTTGGTCTGCGCCGTGAACACGTGGAATCGCTGATTAGTGCGTACGCGGAGCGGCACTTGGACATGGTGGTGGGGGTATTCTCCAGCGGACGGGCGAACACGGATCTATCCCAGAAGCTAAATCCGACATTCTCCGGACAGCGGATGATTTCCCGCGAGCTCTGGGAGCGCGCGAAAACGTTCGTGGAACAGGCGGACGAGTCAGTTCACAAGATGCACTTCGGCATTGAGACGGCGCTGTCCCGGCTGGCTTCGAAAGAGGGCTGGCGGTTGGAGTACGTGAAGCTGGAAGGGGTTACCCACGTTCTGAAAGAGGAGAAGCGGGGCCTTGCGAAGGGGATCCTGGCTCGCCTCAAGATGTACGGGAATATGATCAAGTGGCTTCTGAAGCGCTTCTAGGAAACGAGGTCGGCTGCGAGGAGCGCACAGCGTTTCATGCGGTCGAAGAAGGTGGTGGCGAGTACCTACGATGATTCCCTGGCTGACGTTCCTCCTTTGTGCTGCTGCCATCGTCGTTGCCGGCATCCGTGTGGCTCCGTACGGTGAGGCGCTGGGCCGACACCTGAAGATCGGCCAGGGGTGGATCGGCCTGCTGTTCCTCGCGACGCTCACGTCGATACCGGAGATGACGACGACGGTGACGGGTGCGTTGATTGGGGAGCCGAACATCGCGCTCGGAAACGCGTTTGGAAGCAACTTGTTCAATGTAGCCATCGTGTCGCTGATGGACGTGATGCTGCTGCGGCGTGGATCGTCTTTTCTCTCGCGAGTCAAGTCGTATCACGTGATCAGCGGCGGGCTCGCCGTGATCCTAACCCTCTTCGCCGTCTTCGGTATTGTCGTCCAACCGACCTGGTCGGTGCTGGGAATCAGCCCGATCAGTTGGCTGATCCTGCTTGGGTATGCCGTCGGAGTGTTCCTGTTGTTCCATGCAGAGCGGGAGACGGAAACGGAAGAGAACGTCTCGGAGTGCGGGATTTCACTTGCGCGTGCCGCGATCGGCTTTGTGCTTTGCGGCGCGCTTGTGGTGGTGGCCGGAATCTTTCTCATCCATGCAAGCAAGGAAATTGCCGCAACGACGCGACTCTCATCATCGCTTGTGGGGGCGATACTGGTCGCCATCGTAACATCTCTCCCCGAATTGGCTACGTCGATCGGTGCGCTACGGATCGGCGCACACGACATGATCGTGGGAAACCTGTTCGGATCGAACATGTTCAATATCCTGACGATCTTCTTCGCGGACGCTGCGTTCCGCGGTGGATCGATCTTCTCCGGGTTGACGGGTGCAGCGCCCGAGCAGCAGTTGATCGTCGCCGGCAGTGGAATGCTGCTAACGATGATCGCCGTAACCGGCATTGCGGTACGTTCGCGGAAACGCGTGCTCGGGTTCGGGGTGGATGCCCTCGCAATCTTGGTGACCTATATCGCGGCAACGGCGTTGATTGTGAGCCGCGGAATCGACTTATGAGGTGATGCACGTGGAAGTTAAAGAGCTTCGCGATATGACGATTGACCAGCTGCTTGAGTTGGCTGGACAATTGGAAGTACGAAACTCGAAACAGGCGGGCAAGGATGACCTTCTCCGCAATCTGATGACGCACCTAGCCAAAGCGAGCCAACTTCGCTACACGAACGGCATCCTGGAAGTCCATCCGGACGGATACGGATTCCTTCGCGGAGAAGGCTGCCTGCCGGATCGGACGGACATTTACGTGTCGCCGTCCCAGATCAAGCGGCTGGCGATGCGCGACGGGGATCTCGTGACCGGTGCGATTCGCGCTCCGAAAAACGACGAGCGATACTTTGCGTTGCTCAAGGTCAGCCAGATCAACGGCGAGGATCCGAACACCGCACGGCGGCGGCCGAACTTCAAAGACCTTGTGCCATTGCACCCGAACGAGCACTACCAGCTTGAGCACGATCCGGAAGACATCGCGACGCGCGTGATCGACCTGTTCTGCCCAATCGGGAAGGGGCAGCGCGGCCTGATCGTGTCGCCCCCGATGGCCGGTAAGACCACACTGCTGAAGCAAATCGCCAACGGTTTGAACGCGAATCACCCGAACATCAAGCTGTTTGTGCTCCTCGTCGACGAGCGTCCGGAGGAAGTCACCGACTTCCGGCGATCGATCGGCGCGGGGGAAGTCGTAGCGGCCACGTTTGACCTCGAGCCGAGACACCACACACGAATTGCCGAACTCATAACCGATCGGGCGAAGCGCTTGGTGGAGGCTGGAGAGGACGTCGTCATCCTGATGGACTCGATCACCCGTCTTGCTCGTGCGTACAACCTATCGATTCCTGCGTCGGGAAAGCTGTTGTCCGGAGGAATGGACCCAACGGCGCTGTACAAGCCGAAGGAGTTCTTCGGCGCAGCGCGGAACATCGAGTACGGCGGCAGCTTGACGATTATCGCGACGGCATTGGTGGATACCGGAAGCAAGCTGGATCAAGTTGTGTTCGAGGAGTTCAAGGGCACGGGGAACATGCAATTGGTTCTCGATCGGATGCTGTCCAACAAGCGAATCTTCCCGGCAATCGATATCGAACAAAGCGCCACGAGGAAGGAAGAGCTACTCCTGGGTGACAAGGAATTGAACCGGGTATGGATCCTCCGTAAGATGATTAGTGAGTTGAATGATCCCTTGGCGGCGATGGAGTTCGTCAAGAACAAGATGGAGGCGACCAAGGACAACGACCAGTTCCTTGAGTTGATGAGTAGTGACTAGCGTTCCGAGCTATCACCACAGGAAGCCGATCCGACGCGATCGCGTAGGGCTCGTGGCCCTGGTGTTGATCGCAGTCGTCGTTCTTCCGTTCGTGTTCCGCTCCAGCGGATCGCGAGACAGCGAACCGCTTGACGTCATCGAGGTCGGATCAGACGGGACGACCGTCTCTGCGACCGATACGGCGGATGCGACGACGAGTGCGTCGTCCGACACGATGGAGGGCGACGGTGCGGATACGACGTCCGCGGTTACGGAAGCGAGCATCCTTACGTACACAGTCAAGCAGGGGGATACGCTGGCGGGGATTGCGGAGGAGTTGGGCGTTACCAGTTCCGCCCTCCAGGCAAGCAACGAGCTGCTGTCCGCCGGTTCATTGACCGTTGGGCAAACGCTGTATGCGTCGACGGAGGGGATCGTGCACCGGATCAAGTCGGGACAAACGTTGACGGATATGTCGCTTACGTACGCGGTCCCGACTGCGGATATCGCTGCGGCGAACGGGATCACGGCATCGTCAACCATCTTCGCGGGACAGCGGCTCCTCATCCCCGGGGCTACGTCGTCATACTGGCAGTATGTTGTTCAGCTCTCCAAGGGCGTCTCTTCCCGTTTCATCTGGCCCGCTATAGGAGATATCTCCTCTGAATACGGTTGGCGAGATCATCCAGTATACGGAACGTATGAGCATCACGACGGGCTCGATATCGATCTGGCGGTGGGGACGGTGGTACGGGCTGCGGCCCAGGGCGAAGTGTTCTACTACGGCGAGCAGGCCGAGTATGGAAACACTCTGATCATCTCGCATGCCGACGGCTTTGTGACGTTGTACGGCCACCTGTCAAGCGCACTCGTGTACTCCGGTCAGTTCGTCGAGGCCGGACAAGCGATTGCTCAATCCGGTAACTCCGGAGTCTCGTATGGGCCTCACCTGTACTTCGAAATCCGGAACGGCGATTTCCCCGTCGACCCGCTGCGGTACCTTCCTTAGCCTTTATGGACGTTCTCCGGATCGAGGGGGGAACTCCGCTACACGGCTGCGTCCCGATTGAAGGGGCGAAGAATGCTGCGTTGCCGGCCTGCGTGGCGGCGCTGCTGACCGCCGAACCGATCGTCCTGCAGCGCGTGCCGCAGTTGCGCGACGTGAGCACGATCCTATTCACCTTGAGCGATCTCGGGAAGCGGGTCGTTCGCAATGAGGACTGTGTAGTGATCAGCGACGGCCCATCCCTTTCGCCGAACGCCAACGCGTATTCGGTTCGACAGATGCGTGCTTCGTTCCTCGTTCTTGGCCCGCTCGTCGCCCGCCTGGGCCAAGCGACGGTTCCGCTTCCCGGCGGCTGCGCGATCGGGCGCCGTCCCGTCGACCTGCATCTTCAGGGATTGCGGGCGTTGGGAGCTCGGATCGAGGAGCGAGCCGGCGCGGTGGTGGTTCGATGTGATGTGCTTCGCGGCGCCGACATCCACTTGCGGGTTCCGTCGGTGGGTGCTACTGAGCATCTACTGATGACGGCGGCCGTAGCGCGGGGCGACACGACGCTGCATAACGGCTCCATCGAGCCGGAGGTTCTCGACCTCGTGAGACTGTTGAGAGCGATGGGCGCGGAAATAGAGCGGTCGGAGCGGACATACACGGTACATGGAGGCGAGCTACACGGGGCGACCTACGAGTTGATGCCCGATCGAATGGAGGCCGGCACTTACCTCCTTGCGGGGGCGATGACGAACGGACGGATCTCGATCGAGACGCCGGATACGGCTCCGTTGCAGCCATTCCTTGAGGCGTTCGATACGGCAGGAGTGGCAATCGAATGGGCGAGCGGACTGCTGAGCGTATCGGCGCCGTCGCCGTTGTCCCCCGTGTCGGTGGAAACAGGACCTCATCCGGGGTTCCCAACCGATTTGCATCCGCCGTTTGTCGCCTTCCTGACGGGAGTTCCCGGGCAGAGCGATGTGGTGGAAAGCGTGTTCGAGCAGCGCTTTGCGTACGTGGCCGAGCTGTGCCGAATGGGCGCGCGGATCCAGGTCGATGGATCACGGATTACAGTGAGCGGTGGGCATCGCCTGCGAGGCGCCGAGGTCGAGGCGACGGACATCCGGGCCGGTGCGGCGTTGGTGCTGGGTGCGCTTTCGGCCTATGGAACGACCACGATACGTGGCATCGATCAACTCGACCGTGGGTACTCGCGGCTGGAGGAGAAGCTGAACGTGCTGGGGGCGACTGTTGAACGAATCACGCTCTGATCGTCCGGTCAAGCGACTTGTCGAGGATCGGCTCGGCGCGCGCGCGCGCGTGTACGGCGAGGAACGCGCCGTCCTGGTAGCCGTTCTTGCACCGGGCGTGAGTGATGCCGACGAGGAGACCGCTCTCGGCGAACTGACGGCGCTGGCGGAGACGGCGGGGATCGAGGTCCTTGCGACCGTCGTGCAGCGTCGGCCGCGCCCCCACCCTGCGACGTTCATCGGCAGGGGAAAGGTGGAAGAGGTTCGGTGTGGAGCCGATCAGGTCGAGGCCGATGTGATAATTGTCGACGATGAACTGCGTCCGGCCCAGGCCCGGAATCTCGAAGAGGCGCTCGGTCGGAAGGTGATCGATCGAAACCAACTGATTATGGATATCTTCGCGCAGCGGGCGCAGTCCAAGGAGGCTCGTCTGCAGGTCGAACTTGCTCAGCTTCGTTACCTTCTGCCGCGTCTGCGCGGGTGGGGCATGGCTCTGACGCGGACGGGTGGCGGGATCGGAACTCGCGGTCCGGGAGAGACCCAGCTGGAGCTGGATCGATACAAGGTTCGGCGGCGGATTCACTCGCTGGAGAAACGGCTGAAGTCTGCAGAAGGAGAGCGTTCGATACGACGGAAGAAACGGCAGCGTTCGGACGTTCCTCAGGTGGCACTGGTCGGGTACACGAACAGCGGGAAGTCGACCCTGCTTAACGCACTGTGCCGAGCGGATGCCACGGTGGAGGATAAGCTGTTCGCGACGTTGGACACGCTTGTGCGTCGAGGTTCAATCGGAGAGGGACGGTTTGCGACATTTGCGGATACGGTTGGATTCATCGACCGACTTCCACATCAGTTGATCCCCGCGTTTGCGGCAACATTGGAAGCGGCGGCAGGTGCGGATCTCGTGCTGCACGTGATTGACGCATCACGCGCGGACTGGGAAGCCGAGTACCGGGTGGTTCTGTCCACGCTCGAGCATGAGGTGTTCGATGCGGGGGGCGAGCGCCCTCCGATGTTGAGCGTGCTGAACAAGATCGACGCATGTTCGGAGCTTCCCATCGACATGATTGACGGGGTCCCGGTCTCCGCATTGGAGGCGCGAGGAATCGATGCGCTGAGGCAGCGGATCGCCGCCTTCCTGTTCTCGGATGAGCGATCGTATGACGTGTCGATTCCGTTCTCCGCCGTCGGTGCCTTCTACGCACAGGTCGTGCGTGAGCGGGCGATAGCCGTCGAGCACGCGGAAGATGGGCTGCATGTTCGATTGGCCCTGTCGGAGAGCGAGGCGCGCGCGTTGCGGCGAATCGGTGCGACGTTGTCGCCGGTTTAGCGGCGCCGCTTCTTCCCGGGACGAAGAACGCTGATGGTGTCCACGTCAACCTCAACTCGGTCCCGCTCCTCGGTAAGAACTGTCACAGTATTGCGAAAGATGTTGTGCGCAATGACTTTCCCTTTGCCGTTGTCCCAGGCAACCTGTGCTCCGAGCTTCGGGACCCGTGCCAGCTCCTGCTTGTACGTCCCGTGCTCGTACGCCAAGCAGCACATGAGTCGTCCGCAGAGGCCGGTGATTCGATCCGGCGCAACGAACAGCTCCTGATCGTATGCGAGCTCCATCGGGATCGGGTTCGGGTCATGCAGAAACCGGTGACAGCAAACGACAAGGCCGCACCGTCCGATGCCGCCTCTCAGACGCGCTTCGTCTCGTGCTCCCATTTGACGCAGCTCGATCCGCGTGCCGTAGCGGCTTGCTAGATCGCGGAGCAGCGCACGAAAGTCCACGCGATGGGGCGCGGTGAAGTAGAAGCGAAGCTGTTTGCGATCCAGCGTGTACTCCGCAGCGACAAGATGCATCGGAAGGCCGTGCTTGGCGATCGTCTCACGCGTCAAGGAGAGGCAGCGCTCTGCGTCTGCTTGATTGTATTGATGGGCCTCGAGATCCTGTTCGGTGGCAACGCGCGAGATTCTCTCGAGTTGCTTGCTCAACTCCTGGCCCGCTTCCTGCACCACGCTGAGCACCAACCCGAGCCGAAGACCACCGTGATCGATCACGCAATGCTGCCCCGCGTCGATCGACAGGTCGGAGGCGACGTAGAACGCCGTCTCCCGCTCAAGATTGAGAATCCGAACCTGCACCACTCGACTACCGGTCATCGGTCCATTTCCTCCAGACAGGCAAACAACGTCAAGAACACCGCTTCAGCCGGCGCATGCACGGAGAGCACGCGATACGAACCATCGGATCGCGCGCAGAAGGTGAGGAGGCCGGAGACCGATGCGCGATCGAGCAGGTCCCGCTCCGTGTCCGTCCACACGCCCGTGCCCGATTCACAGGCATGAGCCAACTGGAACGCGGCGGCATGAAACTCTTGGATGAACAGGAAGAGGGTTTCGCGGCGCTGACTGGCGAGGAATGCGACACCGGCGGACAGCAGGTCACTGTCGCCGTCGGTCGCACGAAGGAGGATCTCGGCGTGTGCGGCCGCGCGTACGATTGGACTGGCATCGCTGCATGCGGATGCAATCACGTCTACGGCATCGAGCGCTCGTGCAGCCTTTGCGGCGGCGGTGCGCGAAGCCGTCGCATCGACCGGGGTCTCAAGTAGTTGATCCAACTCGCCGACACGTAACGGCAGCCTGCGAAGCCACCCCGCCTCCTGCAATGAGTAGCCGGTCTCTGTAAGACGATGTACCTCCTCTACGGCGGATCGGGGGGGCACGCGTACAACGCGGCTGCGAGAGACGATCGTTGGCAGAAGGTCGCCACTATGTGCCGCAAGCAGAACGAACACCGAATGCGCCGGCGGTTCTTCAAGCGTCTTGAGCAGTGCATTGGCTGCTTCTACCGTCAGCGTTTCGGCCTGAGGCAGAAGAAACACTTTGCGGGTGCCCTGAACGGGGCTGTACTGCACGCTACGCAGAACCTCGCGAACCCGCTCGATTCCCAGGCGCTCCTTGTCCTCTTCCGGCGTGAGTTCGATCAGATCCGGATGTACGCCGCGCAAGGCGAGTGTCTGTTCGTGCGGATCGGTACTGATCATTGGTGCAGCGAGTCGTCGTCCTTCGCTCGTTCGTTCCGCGGTCGGCGGAACGAGGTACAGGGTTGCGGGGGCGAACGTCGAGGCTGTGCATTGATCGGCTCCGGCAGTGGCTGTCATGTCGGATCGAGGGTAGCACAGGGTCTTGCACGGCGCAATCATGCTGCGTCCCAGTACTGACAGGCAAGATCGGCGATGAAGTCGGCGATTCTCTCGGTTTGCTGCGGTGAGAATCGAGGCACGCCGTCGTGGAGAGCCACCCGCTCGTCGGTGATTACGGCAAGAACATCAATCTGCCCGGCGAGCGGTTCGGCAGCGACCTCGCTGGTTCGGCGGAACACCTCAATCTTCGGAAAGGGACCGTGTTTGAGGCCTTCGACGAGCACGATGTCGACGTCGGCGAACTGTCGGGCAATCACAGACGAAACGTACATATCCGCGGTGGCCGGCCACTGCAGGACCATTCCATCCTCGGCGGCGAGAAGGGTGCGTAGCGCGCCCGCCTGGAGGTGGCGGGCAGTATCCGGCCGCGTGCCGGACGGATCCATGACAGACAGATGGGGTGCATGCTTGACCGTGCCGACCCGGTAGCCTCGATCCGCGAGCGCGGGGATCACGCGAGAGATGAGCTTGGTCTTCCCGACATCGTGTAGACCGACGATGGATACGACAAACGGAGTCATGGTGTCTCCCGACGAGGTTGTGTCCTAGCGATCGTCCGCAGAGAACGTTTGCGGGACGCTGTTTGCTTCTTCATAATCAGATATCCCTTCAAGAGGTGAGCAGATGAGAACCCTGTCCCAGGTCCTGCGCGAGACGTCGATCCGCTTCCCGGATCGAAACGCCATTCTTGATCCCTCCGGTGTAACCCTCACGTATCGAGAGCTGAACGAGCGAGTCGACCAGCTTGCTCGCGGGCTGCTCGAACTCGGCGTCGACAAAGACGACAAGGTCGGACTGTGGATGCCGAACATCCCGCAGTGGGTTGTCGCATACTTCGCGATTGCCCGCATCGGAGCGGTCGTCGTGCCGATGAACACGCGCTACAAGCTGCATGAAGTCGAGTATATCCTCAAGGACTCAGAGGCGACGACCCTATTCGCCGTTGACGAGTTCGTCGGGATCGATTACCTGTCGATGATTCGCAGCGTGCGTCCGTCCCTGTCTCGGTTGAAGAACGTGATTGTCCAGGGGGCGCCCGGTGAGGATATGCATGCATTCGACGACGTAGTAGGACTCGGCCGGGATCGGGGAACGGACAGCGCAGCGGAAGATCGCGAGTCGCAGTGCGATCCGACAGACAACGTGTTCATCCTGTACACATCGGGAACGACCGGGAACCCGAAAGGGGCGATGCTTTCCCACCACAACATCGCAAAGAACGCCGAGCAGGTCACCGAGGTCCTGCACTCCACCGAGAAGGATGTGTACCTGCTGGGTGTTCCGTTCTTCCACTGCTTCGGCTGCGTCATGGGAATCGCCGGGGCAATCACATGGGGAGCGGCGATCGTTCCAATGGTGGTATTCAAGCCGAAGGAGGCGCTGGAACTCGTCGGACGGTTTGGCGTATCCGTGTTGTACGGAGTGCCGACGATGTTCGTCCTCGAGTTGGAGGAGAACCGCAAGGGCAAGGCCGACGGATCGGCATACGACTTGGCTACCTTGCGTACAGGAATCATGGCCGGAGCGCCATGTCCCATCGAGGTCATGAAGGGAGCGATGGACGAACTCCATTGCAACGTATCGATCGCGTACGGCCTGACGGAGGCGTCGCCGGTCATCACGATGACACGGTTCGATGACTCGATTACGCGTCGCGTGGAGACAGTAGGCCGTGCTCTGGAAGGGATCGAGGTTAAGATCGCCGACGATGACCACAGCGGCCTACCAGTTGGGGAGATGGGTGAACTTGCCTGCCGTGGATACAACGTGATGCTGGGGTACTACAAGATGCCAGAGAAAACGGCGGAGTCGATCGACGTTGAAGGATGGCTGTATTCGGGCGACTTGGCCACGATGGACGAAGAGGGGTACGTGCAAATCGTCGGGCGGAAAAAGGACATGCTGATCTGCGGTGGGTTCAATGTCTATCCGGCGGAGATCGAGGAGTACCTGTTCACCCACCCGAAGGTACAGAACGTCTCGGTGATCGGCGTGCCGGATGACGTATTCGGCGAAGTGGCTGCCGCGTACGTTATCCCACGGGAGGGGGAGACGATCGATCCACAGCAGGTCGTCGACTTCTGCGTCGGCGAGATCGCGAACTTCAAAGTCCCGCGCTACGTCGAGGTCGTGGATGTGTTCCCAATGACGCAATCGGGCAAGATCCAGAAGTTCCGACTACGCGAGCTGGCCAAGGAAGCGTTCGAGAGCGGTCGGATGACGAAGCTCTCTCCGAGCAAGAAGGGATAGACGTGCCACTACATCGCGCGGACCCCGCCGCCGTCATCGCGTTGACGGAGCAGTTGATTGCAATCGAAAGCCACAAGGCTGTGCCGGGTCGAGAGACGGCGGTCGGTCGGTTCCTCGAGGGCTGGTTTCGCGAACGTGGCATTGATGCTCGCCTGGAGCCGGTCGTCGACGACCGAGCGAACGTGATTGTGCGGGTCGGCGGTCGAAGCGGGCCTACGGTGCTCCTCAACGGCCACGTCGACACTGTACCCGCGGGCAACATGGAGAACGCATTCTTGCCCACCATTCGCGACGGCATCCTGCGGGGGCGCGGTGCGTGCGACATGAAGGGCGCCATCGCCGCGATGTGTTGTGCGGTTGCCTCGATTGCTACGCAAGCGGACCAGCTTCAAGGCGAGCTTCTGTTTGTCGGGACAGTGGACGAGGAGACCGGCGGATTGGGCGTGAAAGCGTTACTCCAGTCGGGACTGCGCGCCGACTACGCAGTCGTCGGAGAACCAACGTGTCTGCGAATTGCTGTTGGTCACAAGGGATCGTGCTTCGTGCGCGTCACGCTGTACGGAAAGGGTGCGCACGGGAGCTGTCCGGAGAAGGGCGTGTCCGCAGTCCGTGGCGCGGCACAGTTGGTTCGGCTGCTGGAAGAAGACCTGGCCGTGCAGTTGCAGGAGCGAACGCATCCCCTGCTTGGGCAATCGACCGTCAGCATCGGCCGCGTTTGTGGAGGAAGCCAGCCGAACATCGTGGCGGAGCAGTGCGAGATCGACATCGATCGGCGAACGTTGCCCGGAGAGCGTGACGTTCTCCCTGAAGTTCGTGAGTACGTAGAGTCCGTTTGCCGAGCGATTCCGGGGCTGTCGTACGATATTCGCGAGATGGCGATGACGGCGATCGTACCGCACACGCCGCTGTCGACGCCGGTCGACTCTCCGCTTGCCGTAGCGGCGATCGAATCCGCACGATCCCTGGGGCTACCAGCCGACCCCGTAGGGGTAACGTACTGGACGGACGGCGGTCATCTTGGGGCAAACGGGATTGAGACGATTGTCGTAGGACCGGGAGATATCGCGAACGCACACGGCCCGGACGACCAAGTACGAGTGGAGGAGCTTGCGCAAGCTGCTGCACTATACGCAGGGATTGTCGAGCGACTGATCGTAGACAGAGAGGAGAAGGAGAGCAGATGATCTTCTTGATGGTTTTGGCGCTTGCTGGGTGCGCTCTTGGTGCTGTGGGAGTGTTTCTTCCGTGGCTGATCGAAAACGGCGCCATCTTCAGCACGGGACTTGCCTCGAGTACAATCGGGGGGATCACGGCTTTGCAGCCGATCGACGGGATCATTTGCCTTGTGGTCTGTGCGGTTGCGGCAGGCTGGATCGTCTATACATTGGTTGCCCAGCAGACGCGCTATTGGTACGTGACGGCCGTTGCCGGCTTCGCCCTCTCGCTGATCGGGTACACGTCATTCTCGGATATTCGAACGATCGTCTCCGTCCTGTCGGATATGGAAGGTGTGACGTGGAGCGTGGGTCTCGGCCCGTACTTCACGGCGGGAGGTGGCGTGATCACGCTTCTGTGCGGCCTTGGTGCGGGCTGGATACATCGAGCTCGCAGCCAGGCGTTCCGTCCGCCGACAAGGTAGGCGGACGAGTCTCCATTACGAAACATCCATTCTGCTTTATCGAGTGTCCTCGATTGCGAAGAGCTCTTCAAACGTTCGTCCAAGATGGTCTGCGATGCGGTGCGCGGTCTTGACACTTGTACCGGCACCGTTCTCAATAGAAGAGAGCATCGGCCGCGAGATGCCCGCGGCATCTGCCAGTTCACTGCCGGTGAGACCTGCTACAATGCGTGCGCGGCGAAGCGCGTCTCCTTTGCTGACGATGCGGTAGTACTTCCTGGGCATGGTATCGATGTACAGCATACAAACAGTGACAAACGTCGACTATGATATGCATCACAGTTACCAACGGACATTAACGGCATCCAAAACAAGCAAAAACCAGAAAAAACTTGACATCTGTCGAACATCAGTCTAACGTATGGACGCTCGCTTACGAGGTGCCTCGGGCTGCCCTCCTAAAGAAGACAACGAGCGTCGGCTCGAACGCAGGACCCGAAAGATGCCACCTCAGGCCAAGCGCCCGAGGCACCTCCTTGCCCAACGGAGAACTCGAAACAAGAGGTCTCCGGGACGTGAGAAACGATAGGGGAGAGAAGGCCGCGGAGCGCAGAGTTCCGCGGCCTTCTTGTTTGGCGACTGAAGCGGACCGACCCCCCGCGTTCGCCGCGCGAAACGCAAGGGAGGGAAACATGACCGGCGGAACGTGACCTGTAGGACATGGACACGACGCCACTGTCCGGTCTCATCACCCGTCTCTGTGCGTAGGATTGTGGCATGGACTGGGTTGTAACCCCAGCCGGTGGCACGCTGCTCGGCGTCTCGATCTTTGCGATTGGGGTGTCGCGGATCCTGTGGCGGCGGCGTGCGTTCACCGGTGGCACGCTCTTGGCTCTGATGATGAGTGCGGTTGCCGCGTACTCGCTGGTGGCCGGATTGGAAGCGACGTTTGTAACACTCCGCTGGAAGATCGTGTGGTCGACGATGGAGTATGTCGCGTCCGGTACTGTGGCCACGTTGTTTCTGCTGTTCGCGTCCCGGTACTCCGGAACGGATCGATGGCTCCACGGACGAGGGCGTCTGCTTCTATGGTTGCTGCCGGCGGTTGCGTTTGCCTTTGCCAGTACGAACGCACTCCACCACTGGGTGTGGACTGGGTTTGAGATCGGACCGGAGGGCAGCAACTCAGTCATCTACGTTCATGGCCCCGTATTCTACGCCATCCTTGCGGCACTGCTCTCATACGTATTGATCGGGTGCGCGTTCCTTTTGCGGTCTGCGTTGCGCCCCGTGGCGATTCGCCGCACGCAATCATTGACAGTCCTTCTGGGTGCGGTGTTCCCGCTTGCGGGCGCTACGCTGTATGGCCTGAACATCACTCCGGTCGTGGGATTGAACCTGATTCCCGTATCGTTCTTCTTTACGGTGATTGTGTTCATCGTTGCCGTGTGGCCGTTTCGCGCATTCGAGCTTGTACCGGTCGCTCGGGATACGCTGGTGGAAGGAATGCTCGATGCGATCATCGTAATCGACGACGAGCGGCGGATTGTGGACTTGAATCCGGCGGCCCGTCGGCTTCTCGGTGGCGAAGGATCCATGATCGGCCGATCGATCGAGACCTTGCCTGGTCTGTGGAGCCGGATTCACGACCAATGTGCGAGTGACGGGGGGGGACGGATCGAGTTTCTGCTGACGGAGGCACCGCTCTCGTACGTGGACGTGCGCGTCTCGACTCTCACCGGTCCGGACCGGCAACCGTCCGGATGCCTGATCATGATTCGTGACATCACCAAGCGACACGTGGCAGAGACCGAACTGCAGCAGGCCAATCGACGCCTCGAAGACCAGATCGCCCGGATCGAGGCGCTGCAAGTGCGGCTGCGGGAGCAGGCGATACGCGACAGCCTAACGGGGTTATTCAATCGGCGCTATCTGGATGAGGTACTCCCACGCGAACTGCGAAGAACGGAGTACGATGCCGGTGTGCTTTCCGTGATCCTTCTTGACATTGACTACTTCAAGCGAGTGAACGATACGTTCGGGCATGAGGCCGGCGATCAGGTGCTGCGCAGTCTGGGCGATCTCCTGCGCGAAAGAACAAGAACCGGCGACGTTGCGTGTCGGTACGGCGGGGAAGAGTTTCTGCTACTGCTTCCCGGAACGCCGTTGGATATCGCAGTTCTTCGTGCAGAGGAGATCCGCGGTGAGTTCTCTGCGTTGTCTTCGGCTGCGTTGCACGATGGTGAAGCGCCGCTGTCTCTGTCTGCGGGAGTGGCCGTCTGTCCTCTCCATGCGTGCACGCAGGACGCACTCGTCCGCTGCGCCGATGACGCGCTCTACAGCGCAAAGCAAGGCGGGCGGGATCGCATCTGCATCTACGAGGGGTAGATCCCCGAAACAAGGCGCCACGAACCGAAGCGAACACGGCCGACGACCAAGCGTGCCGGCTGTTCGGCCAACTTTACGCAACTGAGCCCGACTGCGCTGTCCGACGCGGTCGTTGCATTCTTCGAGACGTTCACTACGACGCCGTAAGGCTTCGCGGAGTACATCGACTTCGACTACCAGAGCCCGAATAACGGGGCTCCGGCGGGTGGAGGCATTGCGTCGGGCTTCGCCCTGCTCTAGAATGCCAGTTCACCGGAGGGGTTGGAGAGCGGTCGAATCCGCCAGTTTGGAGAACTGGTGTACTCCTTGTGGGTACCGCGGGTTCAAATCCCGCCCCCTCCGCCAACGCCTGTGCTAGGTGGGGGGCTAGCGGTCCCCTGTATTCACAACCCGCTTACGTGGAGCCGAAGGGCCTCCGAGGGTATCGACGGGAGGGTCCGTCCACGGGCAAGCGGCGATGAGGGTCGAGCCCTCTACGGCGCACGCTGGTGAACCCCGTCAGGCCCGGAAGGGAGCAGCGGTAAGCTGGCCTCTGCGGGTGTTAGAGGATTTCTTGGCCTGAGCTGGCTACCCGCGAAGCGCCTCTCTTCGTTGCTCGACGAACGCTCGTGCACAGGCGCACGTTGTTGACAACGCGACGTCATACACGGCGCATGGCCGGAGGGCTTACGGCACGATGGACCGCGCGTGGTCTTCGAGGGCGAAGCAGCTCCTTGTGAACTCGGTGGCAGCCGATATACGAGCGATCCACTCTTTTCGTTTCCACAGTGCGCATCGACCGTCCGACTCGTCAAGAACCACGCCGGAGTGGACAATGCGGTCGAACAGCGGCGAGTCAAGCGCTTGCTCGAGGGGCATGTCCTTGAGATTTGAGTTGGAGTATGGGGAGAACGGGCAGGGCTCGACATCGCCGTAGGCGTTGATGTGAATGAATCCACGCCCCGCTGCAAGACATCCCCCGAGTTTCACTTCCTCGTCCGGGAACGAGACAAACAGCGCAGGTAGTGTCGCACGATGCTTCTCCAGTTGACTGCGAAGCAGGCCGACCTGCCCAAGCGATAGTTGCAGGTCATCCCTGTCCGGTGCTACGGGAACGTAGTTCATGTAGAAGAAGATGCGGCATCCTTTCGCGATCACGCCGCGCAGGAACCGCTCGTCCGTCGCTTGATCGAATGTCTTGCGCGTCAGCGTGATCGACGTGCCGAATAGGAGACGGGCGCGCTGGAATTTCTCCATTGCCGCCATCACATGCTGGTAGGTCCCCTCGCCCCGTCGCCCGTCGGTGATGGTCTCAGCTCCCTCAAGGCTCAAGATGGGGATCACGTGTTTCTGTTTCCGGAGGGCAGAGACGGCCGCGTCATCTACAAGTGAGCCGTTGGTGAACAGCAGGAACAGGATCTGCGGGGGTCCCTGCAGTGAGTTCGAGTACTCTCGGAATCAGAGGCTCTCCACCTGCAAGGAGAATCACCGACACGCCCAGATCGCGTGCTTCGTCGAGAACCCGTGCAGCCTGTTCATGTGTGAGTTCG
>Ga0272442_10001109_pt1 | contig 41483 bp, 31 predicted proteins | sample SSMForm2O_FD_200262 | JGI IMG/M metagenome (GOLD analysis project Ga0272442, IMG submission 200262) | Marine sediment archaeal communities from Little Sippewissett salt marsh, Falmouth, MA, United States - SSM-Form-2O | ecosystem: Environmental > Aquatic > Marine > Wetlands > Sediment ...
CGAGAATACTCCGGACAGCCTGGATGCGACCGTCTCGTCGAGCCTCCCGGTGAGAACGAGCGCCATCTCCTCCATTACGGGGCGCAGGCGAGACTCGACATCCCCCGGGGATTCGACCATTTCCACGTCGTGACCGTCCGCCGCGGCAGCTTCGCGAACGGCGACGGCGGTTTCCAGGTCGCCCATTTCGACGAAGACTCGGGCCAAGGCGAAGTCCCCCCGGTCAGTCGTGGCTGGTGAAACGACCGCGGACCAGGTCCACGGCATGATCGACGAACACCGAGAGGACGTCCAGGCCATCCGACACGCCGCCCGGGCTCCCGGGCAGGTTCACCACCAGCGTGGCCCCTCTCACCCCCGCGAGCCCGCGACCGAGTGCCGCCCGGGGCGTCTTGCGCAGACCCTCGACCCGAATCGCCTCGGCGATTCCCGGCGCCGGTCGATCGAGCACGGCTCTGGTCGCCTCCGGCGTCACATCCCTCGGGGTAAGGCCGGTCCCGCCCGTGGTCAGCAGAAGGTCGCAGTCGTCCTGGTCGCAGAGACGGACGAGTGCATCTGCGATCGGGCCCGTTTCGTCCGGAACGTTGAGCCGTTCGGCGAGTTCGTAACCACGCTGGCGTACCCAGTCCTCGATGAGCGTGCCGGACGAGTCTTCCCGGGCCCCGGCCGCCACCCCATCGGACACCGTGAGTACCGCCACCCGCAACGTCCGCTCGCTGCTCACCGTTTCAGAGATCCGCCGTCGTAGAACGGGAGCGGCACGACTTCGCCCGGGATGTCGCGATCCCGGATGCGAATGCTCACCTCGTCGCCGGGCCTGGCATCCGCCGGCAGGTAGGCCGTGCCGATTCCACAACCGAGACTGGGGCTGAGTGTTCCGCTGCGTACCGGCCCCACGGTCTCTCCCGCGAAGACCACGTCGTATCCCGGCCGCGGGAACCCGCGTTCGGCCAGCTTGAAACCCCTGAGACGTCGCGTCAGCCCGGCCTCCTTCTGCGCGACCAGGGCTTCCTGCCCCACGAACGAGTCCTTTCCCAGCTTCACCAGCCAGGACAGGCCGGCCTCGAGGGGTGAGGTCTGGTCGTCGATGTCGTTACCGTACAGCGCATACCCCATCTCGAGGCGCAGGGAATCGCGACACCCGAGGCCTGTGGGCAGGAGGCCGTGTCCCTGGCCCGCCTCCAGGAGGTGATCCCAGACCGACCGCGTGGCGTCGGACGGCAGGTAGAGCTCGAAACCCGCCTCACCCGTGTAGCCCGTGCGGCTGATGACCCCCGGGATTCCGTCGACATGCCCCTCCTCGAACCAGTAGAAGCCCATCGGGGCCAGCTCCACGTCGACGAGCGGCCGCAGGATGGCCTCGGCCGCCGGCCCCTGGAGGGCGATGAGACCGATGCTGTCACTCTCGTCCGTGAGTTCGACGTCGAATGCGCCGGCCAGCGCACTCACGTGTGCCCAGTCCTTGTCGATGTTCGCGCCGTTGACCACCAGGCGGAAACGCTGCTCTCCCATGCGATAGACCAGCAGGTCATCGACGATTCCACCATCCGGATGGCAGAACACGCTGTACTGGACCTGCCCGAGGGCCAGCTGCGCGGGGTCGTTCGTGGTCACATGCGACACGAAGGCGAGGGCACCGGGTCCTTCGACCAGGAACTCGCCCATATGGGACACATCGAACATGCCGGCCGCCGAGCGCACGGCCTCGTGCTCGCGGGTGATTCCGGTCGGGTACTGGACGGGCATCTCGAAACCCGCAAACGGCACGATCTTGGCTCCCAGAGCCACGTGGGCCTCGTACAGCGGCGTTCGCTTAAGGTCACTCATGTGGCCGCCCGCGTCCTTTCTATGCCGGGTCCGCGCGCTGAAGGACCCGGCTGTGGAACAGCAGAATCAGAGAATATAACGCCGAAGGTCGTCGTCTTCGACGATTCGCGCCAGCCGTTCACGAACGGTTTCGGCATCGATCACGAAGTGCTGGGGCCCTTCGGGATCCGGCAGGTTGAACATCACGTCTTCGAGCAACGTCGTCAGCACGGTGTGCAGCCGCCGGGCCCCGATGTTCTCCAGGCTCTGGTTCACGTCGGCCGCGATCCGCGCGATCTCGTGGATCGCATCTTCCTTGAACTCGAGCTCCGCGCCCTCGGTGGCCACGAGGGCCATGTACTGGGTTAGCAGCGCGTTCTTGGGCTCGAGGAGAATCCTCACGAACTCCTCCTTGCCCAGGCTGTGCAGTTCCACGCGGATCGGGAACCTGCCCTGCAGTTCGGGAATGAGGTCGGAGGGACGGGAGACGTGAAATGCCCCGGCCGCGATGAACAGAATGTGCTCGGTCCCGACCATCCCGTATCGGGTCTGCACGGTCGAACCCTCGACGATGGGCAGGAGGTCGCGCTGCACACCTTCCCGCGACACGTCGGGGCCCTGGTCCCGCCTCGAGCCCGCAACCTTGTCCAGCTCGTCCAGGAAGATGATCCCCATGTGCTCGGCGCGGGCGACGGCCTCGTCCACCACCTCCTCCATGTCGATCAACTTCTCCGTTTCCTCGGACAGAAGGATACGGCGGGCCTCCGCGACGGTGACCATGCGCCGCCGCGTGCGCTTCGGAAGCATGTCCTGGAGCATCTCGCCGATGTTGAAATCCAGGCCATCCATGCCCATGGCGCCTACGTCCATCGACGGTACCGAGGTCTCCGAGACCTCCACTTCCACTTCCCTGTCTTCCAGTCTCTCGTCTCTGAGCAGGCCCCTGAGCTTCTCCCGGGTGCGACGACGACGTCCCTCAAGGGACTCGTCTCCCTCGGTCCGCTCGAGTTGAGGAATGCCCGTGGACCCTACCACGAAGGTGCGAGCCGCCTCCACGCCGGCGGCGTCCTCGGCCGGGCCGGTCGTCGCAGAGTCACCCTCGGCGAGCGGAGGAAGCAGCAGGTCGAGCAGGCGCTCTTCCACCCTGTCCGCCGCCACCTCACGGAACTCGTCTTCCTTCTCGCCGCGGACCATGTTGACGGAGATGTCCACGAGGTCGCGAATCATGGACTCGACGTCGCGTCCCACGTAGCCCACTTCCGTGAACTTCGAGGCCTCCACCTTGATGAACGGCGCTCCCGCGAGCCGCGACAGGCGGCGGGCGATCTCGGTCTTCCCGACACCGGTGGGGCCGATCATGATGATGTTGTTCGGCAGGATCTCGTCCCGCAGATCCGGATCCACGTTCTGCCTGCGCCACCGGTTCCGCAAAGCGATGGCCACGGCCTTCTTGGCCTCGTCCTGCCCGACGATGTACTTGTCCAGTTCCTCCACGACCTTCCGCGGAGTGAGCGACGCGAAGCCGCCGGATTCCTCCTTCGTCACCTGAGCGGTCATCCGCCGAGCTCCAGGACCGTGATGTTCGAGTTCGTATAGACACAGATGTCGGCCGCGATACCGAGCGCCTCCCGCACGATGCCCGAGACCGGAAGGTCAGAATGAGATGCGAGGGCTCGCGCGGCGGCCAGCGCGTAGGGCCCGCCCGAGCCCACCGCGAGCACTCCATCGTCGGGCTCGATGACCTCGCCGGTGCCGGAGACCAGCAGGATGTGCTCTCGGTCCGCCACGATCATCAGGGCCTCGAGACGCCGCAGGTAGCGATCGGAACGCCAGTCCTTGGCCAGTTCGACGGCGGCCCGCATCAGGTTCGCCGGGTGGCGTTCCAGCTGCGACTCGAACTTCTCGAACAGGGTGAGCGCGTCGGCGACACCGCCAGCGAAGCCCGCCAGAATCTGGCCGCCCTTCATGCGCCGCACCTTGGTCGCGCCCGCCTTCATCACCGTGTCGTTCATGGTGACCTGGCCGTCTCCGCCTATCGCGACGCCGTCGTCGCGTCGCACACACAGAATGGTCGTCGCTCTCAGTGACCTCACCGGACACTCCTCTCGAGAACGGCGGGCAGTCCGCCGCTCGGGTCAATCAGCTCTTGGGTGAGCCTGTCGATAGGCCTTCACCAGCCGTTCGCGTGAAGTATGCGTGTAGATACGGGTCGTCGAGAGACTCGAGTGACCCAGCAGCTCCTTCACGGCCATCAGGTCCGCTCCTTCGTCCAACATATGCGTCGCGAAGGTATGCCTCAGGGCGTGCACGGAGAGGCCCTCCCCTTCCGCGGCCCACGCCAGCCACGCGCCGACGGAGCGCTGAATCTGCCGGCGCGAGATGCGAGTGCCGCGACGCGAAATGAAGAGGGGGCGGCCGGCTCCCGCCAGGGATCCTCGACTCGAAACGTCGCTCCGGCGGGAAAGGTAGTCCTCGATGGCCTCACGGGCCCGCGCACCCACGGGCACGATGCGCTGCTTGTCTCCCTTCCCCAGCACCTTCACCAGGCCTCGACGCAGGTCGAGATCGGCGTCGTCCAGTCCCTGCACCTCGGCGAGGCGCAGACCACACGAGTAGATGATCTCGATGATCGCGCGGTCCCTCACGGCCAGCGGTCGATCGCCGGTTGCGTACGCCTCGAGTGACGCGAACAGGACCTCCGTCTGGCCCTGCGTCAGATACCCCGGAAGCTCCTTACGTTTCCGCGGTGTCCTGACGAGCCGTGCCGGGTTGTTCGATACCACGTCGGTGCGGTGAAGAAAGCGGTAGTAGGCGCGGACGGCGGACAGCTTTCGGGCCACGGTGGATCGTTTCAGTCCCCGGCCATCCAGTTCACCGAGCCACGATCGGATATCGAGTCGGTCCACGTCCGACCACGTCCACTCGGGCCACTCCATGTGGCCGGACAGGAACGAGGCGAAGTCGGCGAGGTCCCGCCGATAGGCGGCCTCCGTGTGGACCGAGAGCCGGCGCTCGACACGTACGTAGCGCAGGAAATCTTCGATCGACCCGGCACGCTGGGAGCTCACGACGCGGGCGTCCGGTCACCCGGGCTCGGACGAACCGTATCGGCCCATCGCTGGAACTCCTGGAGCGCCCTCTCGGAATATGCCGCTCTTCGTTTCCTCTTCCCCCCTCGCACCTTTTCCACCAGGGGATCCAGGAGGCCGAAGTTCGCGTTCATGGGCTGGAAGTGATCGGGATTCGCCTCCCGCAGGAATCGGTACAGACCGCCCAACATCGTGGTCGGAGGTGGGAGCACCGGTTCCGCTCCGCGCACCATCCGGTCGATGTTGATCGCTGCCAACAGCCCGCTGGCGATCGATTCGGTATAGCCCTCTACCCCCGTGAGCTGGCCGGAGAAAAGCAGATTCGGCTCGGAGGGCAGCCCTCCGTGGGCGGAGAGCGCCCGCGGGAAGCAAAGGTACGAGTTGCGGTGAATCGAACCGTAGCGCAGGAACTCGGCCTCCTCCAATCCAGGAATCATGCGGAACACGCGTTCCTGCTCGGCGCGTCTCAGGCGGGTCTGGAAGCCCACCAGGTTCCACATGCGCCCCCGGAGGTCCTCGGCCCTGAGCTGTGCGACGGCGTGGTGTCTGAGTCCTGTCTCCTGGTCGTTCAGTCCCACAGGCCGCATGGGACCGAAACGGAGGGTGTCCCGACCCCGTCGTGCCATCACCTCGATCGGCAGACATCCCTCGAAGTACGGCACGTTCTCCCAATCGTGACCTTCGTGGATGTCGGCGTCGAGAAGCGCGTCGATGAAGGCCTCGTACTGGCCCTCGTCGAGCGGACAGTTCAGGTAGGCTGCCTCACCCTTGTCGTATCGTGATCCCAGCCAGACGATGCTCTCGTCGATCGACTCGCGCGAGAAGATCGGTGCTATCGCGTCGAAGAAGGACAGGCCGTCGGTGCCGAGACGCTCGCGGATCGCTTCCGACAGCGCATCGGACGTGAGAGGTCCGGTGGCGATGATCGCCGGGCCGGGAGGAAGGTCGGTGATCTCCTCTCTGACGATCCGGATCCCGGGTTCCGCTTCGAGCCTGCGGGTGACCGCCCCGGCGAACAGGTGACGATCCACGGCCAGCGCGCTGCCCGCCGGGACGCGAAACTCATCCGCCACTTCGAGGAGAAGACACCCCAGGGTCCGCATCTCGGCCTTCAGGAGGCCGTGCGGCGTGTCCAGGTTCTCAGATTTGAACGAATTGGTGCAGACGATCTCCGCCAGATGGTCGGTCTGATGCGCGGGGGTAGGACGTACGGGGCGCATCTCGTACAGGTCGACCGGGTGCCCCAGGCGCGCCAGCTGCCACGCCGCTTCGGACCCGGCGAGACCTCCTCCGACCACCGTGATGCGTTGATCAGCCATCGGTTCCCGCAGCGATCCCTGCCCTACTTCTTGCGCCGGCCACCTTTGGGGCGTGGCCCGCGGGCGGCCCGAGCCGCCAGGAGTTCGAGCGCCTGCTCCAGCGTGATGTCATCGGGCGACATGTCCTTCGGAAGCGAGGCGTTCAGCTTCCCGTACTTCACGTACGGTCCGTAGCGGCCGTCCAGGAGATTCACCGGCTGGCCGTCGTGCGGGTGCGCGCCAAGCTCGCGCAGGGGCTTGGCTGCCGCGCGGCGGCGTCCAGCCTTGGGCTGCGACAGCAACTCCAAGGCCCGGTCCAGGGTGACCGTATACACGTCGTCCGTCTTTTCGAGGGAGCGGAAATCGCCGTCGTGAACGACATACGGTCCGTAGCGTCCAATACCGGCGCGCACCGGCTCACCGCCCTCGGGGTGGGGCCCGAGATCACGTGGCAGGGAAAGCAGACGCAAGGCGATCTCCAGCGTGACCTCGTCCGTAGCCATGCCCTTGGAGAGCGAAGCCCGCTTGGGCTTTTCTCCGTCCTCCGTCTGTTCGCCGAGTTGCACGAACGGCCCGAAGCGGCCAGTCCTGACGTACACCGGAAGACCCGTCTCCGGATCGCGCCCGATGGGCTGGTCCGCCCGCTCCCGGTCGGCCAGCAGTTCGGCTGCCTTCTCCGGCGAGAGGTCCGCGGGAGCCAGGTCCTCGGGAATGGTGACCCGAAGGGGCTCTCCATCCCCCGTCGTCTCGAGGAAGGGACCGAAGCGGCCGATTCGCAGCTCCCCGCCAAGATCGTCAAACCCGCTCAGGGTAGACGCGGCGCGGGGGTCGATCTCCGCGGCCCGGTTCTCGAGCCGGTCCTCGAAGCCGTTCTCTCCCCGATAGAACTCGTCAAGGAACTCGCGCCAGTCCACTTCACCGTCCGCGATCGCGTCGAGGCCCTTCTCCATCTCCGACGTGAACCCCGGATCCACCAGGTCCTCGAAGTGACTCTCGAGCAGGCCGGTAACGGCAAAAGCGATGAAGGTCGGAACGAGCTGCTTGTTGCGAGCTGCGACATAGCCGCGCTGACGGATCGTGTCGACGATGGTGGCGTAGGTCGACGGTCGCCCGATTCCCTCGGCCTCCAGCGCCTTGACCAGCGAAGCGTCTGTGTAGCGGGCGGGCGGACGAGTCTCATGGGATTCCGGTCGGATTCCCCGGGTCTCGACCGAGTCGCCAGACGCGAGCGGCGGAAGAACGACCTCGAGGTCCTCGAGCTGCGCCTCGGGATCGTCGCTGCCCTCGACATACGCTCTCCGAAAACCGGCGAACACGAGCGTGTTCCCGCGTGCCCTGAACTCGACGCCATCTCCGCGGATCGACGCCGACACCCTGAGCTGTTTGGCGTCCGCCATCTGGGTGGCCATGGTCCGCTTCCAGATCAGCTCGTACAGGGCACCGTCCACCGAGGACAACCTCAGTTCGGCTGCGGTCAGCATGGACGTACCCGCCGGGCGAATGGCTTCGTGCGCCTCCTGCGCCCCCTTCGACTTCGTCTTGAAGTTCCGCGCGGACGGGCTCAGGTACTCTTTCCCGTACAGCGACTCCACCTTGCCCCTCGCCGCTGCGATCGCCTGGCCGGACAGGTGGACCGAATCTGTCCGCATATAGGTGATGTGGCCTGCCTCGTACAGGCGCTGGGCGACCTGCATGGTCTGTCGCACGGTGAGATTCAGTCTTCGATTCGCTTCCTGCTGCAGAGTGGACGTGGTGAACGGGGGATACGGCCTCAGGGTGATTTCTTTCGACTCGACCTGGTCCACCTCGAAGTCCACACCGTCGAGCCGCGACCGCAGGGCTTCCACGTCGGACTCACCGAGCACGGCCACCGCGCCGGGCTTCCTGGGGAGTCCCGTCGCGGAATCGAAGTCGGCGCCCTTCACGACCGGGACGCCGTCCACCTGCGTCAACTGCGCCTCGAATTCCTGCCCTTCACGCGCAAACGTCGCGGCGAGGTCCCACCAGGCGCCACTCCTGAACCTCCGACGTTCCCGCTCGCGGTCCACCACCAGCCGCACCGCCACGGACTGCACGCGTCCGGCGGACAGAGGTGTGCGGCTGACCGGATCCACGGGGGAGATCTTCTTCCACAGCAGCGGCGACAGACCGTAGCCCACCAGGCGGTCCAGAATACGCCGCGCCTGCTGGGCATCGACCTGGTTCAGATCGAGGTCGCCCGGCTGCTTGACCGCATCTCTGACCGCCTGCGCCGTAATCTCGTTGAACCGTACCCGCCGGAACCGGCGACCGTCATCCTTGTCATAGCCCAGCTTGACCGCGATGTGGTAGCCGATCGCCTCCCCTTCTCGATCCGGGTCGGTGGCGATCAGGATATCGTCGGCCGATTTGGCCAGCTTCTTCAGCTGGTCGAGCACCTTTCCCTTGCCGCGGACGGTGACGAACTCCGGCTCGTAGCCGTTGTCCACGTCCACGGAGAGGCCCTTCTTGGGGAGATCCACGACATGGCCAACCGAAGCCTCGACCATGTAGTCGTCTCCGAGATACTGGCCCAGGAGGCGCGCCTTCTTGGGCGACTCGACGATGACCAGGTGCTTGGCCTTCTTGGTGCTCGACATCGGTTTCCAGTGTGAAACGTTAGGGTAGAGCGGGCGCTAGCCCGCCTCGGCGAGTCTTTCCAGTATGGCGCCCACCACCGCCTCGGGGGCCAGCCCATCCGTCCGCACCGCGACCTCGGCCATCTGGTAGGCCGCGAGCCTGTCTGCGAGCAGCCGCCGAAGCTCCCATTCCGGGTCCGGGCCCGCCAGAAGAGGGCGAGTGGAGCCGTCTCGCGCAAGTCTGGACACCGCACTCTCCGGCTCTACGCGAAGCCAGATGCGAACCGCATCCGGCCACATATCGCGCAGTTCGGGACGGGCCATCCAGCCTCCGCCGGTGGACACGACGGTCTCCGAATCGACGGATGCCGAACGCGTCACCTGGCCCTCGAGATCGCGGAAAGCCCCCTCGCCTTCCCGCGTGAACAGGTCGGCGATCGAGCAGCCGGCGATGTGCTCCACTTCGGAATCGAGGTCGAGGAAGGTGTACGCCAGACGCTGCGCGAGCAGGCGGCCGACGACCGTTTTCCCGGCACCGCTCAATCCGACCAGAACGATCGGTCCGGCCGGGGACTTCATTCCCAGCGCCGGGCCCGCTCGCCAGCGCGCTGCAGGTACGCCTCCAGGTTGGCCCGCGTCTCGCCGAGCGAGTCCCCTCCGAATTTCTCGACCATCGCATCGGCCAGGACCAGGGCCAGCATGGCCTCCCCAACGACGGCCGCCGCCGGGACGGCGCACACGTCGCTTCGCTCTCTCACGGCGCCGGCGGCCTCACCGGTCCGAACGTCCACACTGGTCAGAGGCCGGGTGAGTGAGCTGAGCGGCTTCATCGCCACTCTCGCGACGAGGGGCTCTCCAGTGGTCGTGCCCCCTTCGAGTCCTCCGGCGTGGTTGCCGGTCCGGTGGAAGCCGCCCGTGCGCTCCAGCGACGGATCGGCCACGATTTCGTCATGCACCGAGGAACCCCGCCGGCGGGCCGCCTCGAAACCGAGACCGATCTCCACCCCCTTCATCGCCTGGATCGACATCAGCGCCCCCGCCAGTCGTCCGTCGAGACGGCGATCCCAGGAGACGTGGCTGCCGAGACCGACGGGCAGCCCTGTCGCGACCACCTCGTACTCGCCCCCAAGGGTGTCGCCCGCGTCCCGTGCCGCATCGATGGCCATCTTCATCCGATCTTCCGCCGCGGGGTCGAGGCACCGGAGCTCGGAGGCGTCGGACGCTTCGTTGAGATCGGAGGGCCACTCCTCGGGGCGTTGCGCGGTTTCGGCGCCGATGCGGGTCACGTGGCTCCCGATCGACACCCCCAACTCGGCCAGGAGGCGGCGCGCGACGGCACCGGCGGCCACGCGAGCCGAAGTCTCCCGCGCGCTCGACCTCTCGAGAATATCCCGGGCGTCGGCCCTGTCATACTTCAGCATCCCGACGAGGTCGGCATGTCCGGGCCGGGGTAGGAAGACGCGGCGCAGTTCCTCGTCATCCGCCCCGGTCCGGGCGTCGACCGCCATCGCGACCTCCCAGTTGGAGTGGTCGCGGTTCCGGATCCAGATGGCGACCGGTGAGCCCAGGGTCTCTCCAAGCCGAATCCCGGAAAGGACCTCCCCGGCATCCTTCTCGATGTCCATCCGACCGCCGCGACCGTAACCGAGTTGTCGGCGAGCCAGGTCCCGGGCGATGTCGAGTGGGGTGATCGGAAGACCGGCGGGCACACCCTCCAGGATGACCAGCGTCCCCTTACCGTGGGACTCGCCGGCGGTCGTAAATCGAACGTGCTGGAGCATAGCGGCCTTCCATGGACGGGTGCCCTGAGCGAAACGGCCTGCAGTATACGGCGATCAGACCCAACGCAAAACGCGGGGCCGGAAATCGTCCCGGCCCCGCGTCAGCGTCTGCATCCAGCCATCGGCCCACCGCACAGGCGGGTCCGCGAAAGCCCGCCCCGGTGACTCAGTCCACGATATGGGGCGTGACGAGGATGATCAGATCCGTCTTCCGCTCGGAGTTCTTGGTCGTACGGAACAGGGCCCCCAGGACCGGAAGGTCCATCAGGAATGGGATCCCGGACTCGGTTCGATCCACCTGGCTCAGGGTGAGGCCACCAATCACCATCGTTTCCCCGTCGTCGAGCAGGAGGCGGGTCTGGCCGATCTGCTTGAGGAACGTGAACCCGACATCGGGAATGTCGGTCTGGATTCCCGACCTCTCGGCCGAGACGTCGAGCAGGATCTGGTTGTTGTTCGTGATGTGCGGCGTCACGTCGAGGATGATCCCCGTGTCCTCGTACTGCACCGTCGCCTGGGCCTGGGTGTTCCCGGTGCCCGCATCCAGCACACGCACCGGCGTCTTCTCACCGACCTGAATCCGGGCGTGGTGATTGTCCACCACCTGGATCGTCGGCGCGGCCTGCACGTCGGAGAGCTTGTGCTGCTCGAGCGCTTGCAGCCAGGCGGAAAGCGAGAAGTCGCCGAACGCCACGGAGGCCAGGATCTCCAGCGAGGGCGCCAGCACGCGATCGTTGGCGTTGGCCAGGGCCGCGACCGAGTTTCCGGCGAGATCCACCAGGGTCTCGTTCGTAATCTCGCCCGGGTTCAGAGGATCGGGAACGCCGATTACATCGTTGATCGAGTTACCCTGCATGTCCTTCAGGTCGTAGATGATCCCCAGCTCCATCACGTCCGTGCGATCCACGAAGATGATCTTGGCGTCGATCGAAACCTGCGGAGTCTTGACATCGAGGTTGCGAATCAGGCTGTCCATGCGCGCCACGACCGACGGAGCGTCCGTCACGATCACGGAGTTGGCTCCGAGGTATGGAACCACCTGTCCACGGTTCGGCGTGGCCAGGCGCTCGAGAGTGGAGGCAACCGAATCAGCCGAGGCATAGTTGATCTTGAAGACCCGGGTCTCGGTCTGAAGCGTGTCCCGGGCTCGAATTCCCTCGAGCTTGTCGACGATCAGAATTCCCTCGGACTGCAATCTCCAACCCAGGCCCTGTGAGGCGAGGATGGCGTCCAGGGCGACGTCCCAGCGCTGGTTCCGGATATCCACACCCTGCACGTTCATCGCCGCAGCGTCGGAGCTCGGAACGATGGACACTCCCGCGAACTCCGAGAATCCAGCCAGCACCTCCAGCATGCTCGCGCTGTCGTACGCCACCGTGATCCGCTCGAGCTGCGTCGCATCCTGGGTGACGGCGGGCGACATCGTACGGGACGGGACCCGCGTCGGTTCTGGCACGCGGTCCGTCATGGCAACGGTACCGGCCATCACGGATTCGCTGCTCCACGGCTCGAACGAGCCACCCGGATTCGCGAAACGAACCGTGTAACGATCTCCATCGTCGGCCGTCTGATACGTCGCGGGTCTCGCGAGGTCGAACACGAGACGCACGACATCGTCCCTGAACTGGCTGCTCCTGAGCCGCACGATCCCGCCGCGACCGATTCCCTCGAAGGTGCCTTCCGGAAGCTCGTTGACCGCTCCGTGAACGTCGAGAATCAGCCGGGCCGGATCCCTCAGAATGAAGTCCCGGATTTCCACGTCACCGTTCTTGATGACGGCGATCTCGGTCTCATCCCCGGAAGGGGAGATTCGGACCTCCTGCACTCGCCCCGCGGGCGCCACCGCCCACAGACCAGCGAGGAGGGTCGCGAGGACCTGTTTGCCGATCATCCGCCCTGCTCCTTGTCCATGTTCTTCAGGCGCAGCGTTTCCTGCCTGGTCACGCCGAAGACGGTTACCACGAAGATCGCCTCGTCCGGCGTCACGTCCAGCAATTGCGCTCCGCCCACGATGTCGCCCTCCCAGACCCGGTATCGCCGCTGTGTGGAGCGATCCACGAGGACGACCACGCTTGCCGCTTCGGGGCTGTATATGATCCCGCTCAGCTCGAGATCCTCGAATCGAGGTCCGAGTTCATCGCCTGCTTCCAGCGGACGGAACGGATCCCGCCTTCCTCCCGCCACATAGGAGAACGTCTCACGCTCCAACGCCGGAGCGGTCTGGGCCCTGTCCACCTCGGTCACCGGATCCTGCTCGGCCGTCTGGGCCATCAACTCCGGTGCACCCAACAGCAGAAGAAGGGCCACGGCGACCAGAGAGCGCTCTGTCATTCGCCACCCTCCTCGCTTTCGGGCCGGGTCCTCTCCGGAGCCAATACGAATGTCTCCAATCCGAACGAGGCCAACACCAGCTGCCGGCCGCTCGGCGTCTCACCTGCCGGGCTGACCTGCGTCACTTTGGGCCGTACGATGCGATCGAACGAAGCCACGCGAGTCAGGAACTCGGCCAGCGAGTGGTAGTCCCCCTGCACCTGCATCTGCCACTCTTGTCGCAAGAAATAAGCCCCACTGTCCGCAGGCTCCGGGAGACTGGGCTCCACGTTGATCAGGCGCAGATCGAGGGCCTGGCTTTCCGTGGCGATAGCCTCGTAAATCGCCGGAACCTCGGCGTTCGACGGCACAAGGCGCTGGACGAGGTCGAACCGTGTCTCGGAGAGACTGATGCGGTCGCGAAGTTCCTGCAGGTTCCCGACGCGGGTCTCCGCGATCTGATTCTGGGTCTCCAGGTCTTCGACGCGATCCGACAGCTCGACGAGTTCCGCGACCCCGGGGCTGTAGACGAAGTTGTAGAACAGCGCCCCGGCCGCGATCGCCAGGATGACCACGAACAGCATGACCTGTTGCCGCTGGTCTTGCGGAAGGATCGCCATGGTCAGGCCCCTCCCGTGACGTCGGCGGCCAGCGTCTCTGCCGGCTCACTGTAGGACACAATCAACTTGAACGAGTGAGCGCTGAATCCATCGAGGTCCTGTTCCTGGCTTCCGAGTATCCTGACCTGCCCGACGAACGGCGACTCCTGCAAACGCCGCACGTAGGCGGTGATCGCCAGCGGGTTCGCGGCCATCCCATCGACCTGCACCTGGAGATCCGGGGCCGCACTGGCCTCGCGAATCGATGTCAGCCACGCATAACCCGGGAGCGCCCGGCTGATCTCATCGAGGAGATGCGGCCACACGAACCGGCCGTCGTCGAGGCCGCTCAGCAGATCCAGGCGCTGCCGAATCTGAGCCTCGCGTGCCATCAGGCTGTCGCTGAGAGCCCGCAAATCGGAAAGGCGTGTCGAGTCCTCGACCGCCTCGGCGATTCGCGCGTCGATCTCTCCGCGTTCACTTCGCTGTGACATCCACAGCCAACCCACGACCAGCAGAACGAGCGCGGGTATGACCACGGCCGCGATCAGCCAGGGATCCTTGCCGTCTCCGGAACCTGACGGCTTCAGCCAGCCGGGGGCCCTGGGAAGTCCGAGGCCTTTGCGGCGCCGCTTCGAACCCTCGGGGTGAAGATTGACCTCGATCATGATCCGGTCCTCACGCCGCGTCCCGCAGGGCCAGGCCGACGGCCAGCATCATCATGGGCCCCATGTGCTGCATGTTTTCCTTCTCGGCAGCGCCCGGTTTTACGCTCAGAACCTCGAACGAACTCGCCACCCGCGTTTCCACGCCGAGCCTCTCGGCCAGCGCCTCGACCAGGCCGGGGACGCGCACTCCGCCGCCGCACAGGTAGAGCCGACCGAGACTGGCCCCCACTTCCTGGGTCTCGAGGAACGCCGTGGCACGCTCGATTCCCCGCCCTACCTCCTGCGCCCGCTCGTAAAGGAAATTGCGGAGTCTCTCGTCGATGCTGTCGCCCCTCAGAACCGCCTCGGCTTCCTCGGCCAGCATTCCACGTTCGCGCTGGAGGTCGAGGGAGAGGCGACGCGTACCGAAGGAAATGTCGCGCGTGAGGACGGGCACCCCGTCCTCGAGGATGTTCACGTTCGTCGTCTCGTGCCCGATGCTCACCAGGCCCGAGATACCCTTGGTGGCCTCGGGGTAGTTGAGCTCGAGCGAGTTATGGAGGGCGAACGCGTCCACATCGATGATTCGCGGGGCCAGGTTGGCTTCCTCGAGAAGAGCCACCTTGTTCTCGACGAGTTCACGCTTCGCGGCGACGAGCAGGACGCTCATCTGCAGGCCCTCACCCTCCGGATCGGTGATCTCGAAGTCCAACTGCACGTCGTCCATGTCGAACGGCACGTGCTGTTCGGCCTCCCAGCGGATGACTTCGCGGGCATCCGCCTTCTTCATTCGATCCATCTGGATGGGCTTGATAATCAGGTCCCGGCCGCCGACAGAGGCTACGACATCTCGATCGTTGATACCCTCTTCGACGAAGAGCGTGTCGATGGTCTCGGCCACCAGACCTGGATCCATCACCTCACCCTCGACGATCGCGTCAGCACCCAGACGGTGCACGACGAGCCGCTCGACCTCGGGTTCGTCACCCGAGTGATCGATGACCGCGACCTTGATGAAGCCGCTACCCACGTCGAGGCCAACCGTCTTCTTTTTCCGGCCGATGCCGAATAGGGCCATGATAGACTTGCTCTACGAGATTCTGTCGGGGCCGGCTGAGTGGTTCGTCACTTTACGACGTCTCAGCCCGGCGCGTCAATCCGCTGTTTACACGTGTTCGCCTCCGCCGACGCAGCCAAGTTCACCTGCGTGTGGCATGCACGCAACGGTTGCCCGTCGCAGTGCAGTATTACGGGCCTGCCGCCAGCCTTCTGGCCACCCACTGTCGAGCGCCGGCTGACCCTGATCCACTCACTGTCACGCGGATCTCGATCAATCCGGGAGCGACCGCGGCTGTGTCGGCCGTGACCTCGAGATGTCCCCGTACGTCCACCGGGACGTTCTCGAGCGCGCTGCCCGCCGCGACCGTCTGCGCGCTTCGCACCGCTGCGATGTGCGCCAGATTCCGGGCCGCGCCACCCACCGCCGCCACTCCGAGCACTCCTACTCCGAGCACCGTGAGGGCAACGATTACTTCGGGAAGGCCGAACCCGGTCCGAGCACGGTCTCCCGCGAGTACCGGGTGCAAGAACTTGACCACGTTGAAACGGCTGACATATGGGGTAATTCGGGTCATCTCCGGGCTATTTCCGTGCATAACGCAGTGAATCCTGTCCGAATCCTCCGCCGCCCGCGAATGCTTCACGGTGCCCGATATGCTTCCACGCGAAGGCGCCCGAGGAAATTGGTGACCACGCGTACGACCCGATCGCCCCGATACAGGTACACGCTCCCGGGGGCTGCCTGCCCGCGCGCGTTGAAACGCAGGGTGGAAGGGCGGACGCGCAGTGAGTCGACGGGCACGTCGGCACCCGGGCCCACGGCGGCGGCCACCACCGTCTCGCCGGACGCGGTGAGAAGAACGAGATCGCCCTGCGGGCCGCGCCGAACCCGGATCTTCTCGCGCCGTGCGATAGCCAGGGAACGGGCCAGCGCCAGGTGGTTTCGAACCGACCAGGTGGCGGCGCGCATGGAGGTCGCGGCTCGCAGAGACCGAAAGCCGCTCGCCCCCAGCGCCGCGAGCGTTCCGACGATCGTGAGAGTGATCAGGAGTTCGGGCAACGTGACACCGACTGCCCCCCGGATGGGTCTGTATCGCATCGTACCTCGCTGTCGGCCGGGCGCGTCGCGAGGTGAGGGTATCCCCGTCTCTCAACAGAGGGTCAAGGACCTCATTCCAGTGGAATGAACCGGCCGTTTCTGTACAACAGGGCGCGACGTTGCGGATAGGCCTCGGCCAATTCCCGGTTTCGCTCTCTCAAGTCTCTCGCGATCACCAGGGGACCCTTTAGAGAAGGATCCTGGTCCGCGAGGAACGGCGAGTAGTTCGAGTAGCCGGCGCGATCGTACGCGATCTGGTCCAGGCACACTGCCGGCAGGTCGACCCCCGGAACCAGGCGAAGCGTCGGATCTCCGTTGGTCAGGGGGCTCGAGGCAGGCACCGTCTGCCCACCGGGCCCCAGTTCGGAAACCGCAGCCGCCGTCCGATCGCGGGACCAATCTTCGGCTTCCGCGCGTCGGAGGATCAACTCCAGCGCACAGTGATCGCCTTGCCGGTACGCGGTCTCCGCGCCCGAGGCGGACACCCCGAGTCCCCGCATGCGAGCCAGCAGTCGATTCCCCCAGCTCACGGACACGAAGACGACGGCGTCGCCCACCGAGTGTGCCCTGGCTTCGGCGGCGAGATCCACCTTCATGCTGGCAAGTCCGGAGCGATACACGTGGAACCTGCGGGGGGTAGAGTAGGCGGCGGCGTACACGAAACTCAGCACGAGCAGCATACCGGCGGCGCTCTGGACCGGCACCCGGGTAAGGGCGGCGCCCTTCCACAGCGTACGACCCGCGGTGCGCCGGAACAGTTCTAGCAGCCCTCTGGCAGTGAGAGGCGCGAGGAAGGCCAGCCCGGAGTACAGGTAACGTGGACCGAGGAATGCGTCCCGGTGCCAGTAGAAGAGATAGGCCAGCGGTATGGCCAGAAAACCGAGCATCAGCCGCTGGTCCCATTCCTTCGAAGCCCAGCCCGCCGCGAACAGCAGACCGGCCGGAAGCAGGGCCGGGACCGGACCCTCGAACATGAGGCTCGAGAGCAGCGCCAGGTCCGTCAGCTCATTGCGCACGCCAGCCAGCGGCGAGTGCATCTCGCCCCACGGGGTCGTGTGGAAACCCAGGCCATGATCCGCGCCCCACAGCTTGATGTATCCGGGCAGAAGAGGGTCCCCCGTAGTCGCCGCGTTGTAACCCAGGTACACCAGCACCAGGGCCAGGGCTCCGAGCGCACCCGCGAGGACCGAGCGGGCGTCACGTTCTCGCCATGCCCTGGCCAGCACGAACGGGGCCAGTGCGATTCCAACTGCGAGTGCGGTGAGGGGGCGTGAGAGAAACGCTGCCCCGATCGCCAGTCCCGCCCCGAACAGCACCCACGGGGATCCGTTCCCCTCCCAGAGAACCAGCAGGTAGAGGAAGGCTGCCACGAAGAACAGGGCCGACACGTGGTTCATGTGGCTGGCCCCCATGAACCAGAAGAACGGCGCCAGCGCCAGCACGACCACCGTGGTTCGAGCCGTGGCCAGGTCATAGGCGCGCCGCGTGAAGCCGTACAGCAGCAGCGCGGTTCCGAGGGAGAGCGCCACGGGAACCAGCCACCCTGCACCCAGCGCCGCTCCGAGGCCGAGGAGCGCCGAGTGCCCCGGCGGATACTGGGAGTACCAGCGGCCCCCGTCCACCAGCATGTGTTGAACGGCGAAAAAGGCTTCGTCCGGAGGCGCTTCGGCATAAAGGCGCCCCGACGCGAAGATCTGCGCCTGGAACCACTGAATGACGCTGTCGATCAGGAGAGGGCGGCGGGCGAAGGCGAAGACCGCTGTGACGAGCAGCAGCACGACCAGGAGAAGAACCGCGCCACCGGTGATTTTCGAGCCAGCGCCGCGCTCGCGATCGAGAATCTGCAGGACCCGCTCGGGCACGCGGGCCGGGAGCAACCGGGCGCCGAACACGGCCAGGCAGCCGAACACGAACAGGCCCAGCAGAGCCTCGTTGGGAGGGACCAGGCCACGGGTACGATCGATCTCGCCGAACAACCAGGCCAGCGGAACGAACGGAACGAGGAGGAGAAACCAACCGAACATCCGCCCGCCAGTCGGTGCCCTCACGGTTCCGGCTCCTCCCGGGGAAGAAATACAGTCAGGGAGCCGGACCGGGACGGGGCGTAGGAGCCCGTCAGGGCCGTCCACACGGGAGTCGATCGCCAGAAGTAGGCGAACAGCAGTTCCTGGGTCCCCGCTCCGGGAGGCGCCGGCTCCGTCCCTACGTTCACCAGGGTGAGCGCGAACGGAATGGCCCGGGAGTCCAGGTCCGATACCAGCCTCGAGGGGTCCCACTGCCCCGTCTCCTCGAGGGCGCCGAAGGCGAACGGGTCGTTGAGCCACGGGCGGCCACCCCGCGCCAGGATAGCCGGGAAGAACGCCGCGTCCACCAGCGGGTACCCGTCGAACTCGGACACTGTCGTCTGACCCGCCTTTGCCAACCAGGCTCGGGTGCTGCGCACCTCTCCCAGGACCGCATCGCTCGCCGTGACCGCGAAGGCGACGGCGAGGAGGATCACAACGGCCGCTCGAGTCCGTGCGGATCCGCGGTAGCCCATCGTCCGTGCCGAAGCGGTCTCAAGGGCGGGGGAAGATCCCCGGGTCACGGCCAGCAGAAGAAGCGCGAAGGATGGCTCCAGCAGGTAGTTGACGCTGGAGCCGGTCTTGAGCATTGCGATTGTGTGGAGGCTCGTGCTTGCGACCAGGTAGACCTCCGGAAAACCCAGGCGCAACTGTCCGCGCGAGGCCAGCAGTACGGCGGCTACCACCGGGAGCCACTGCAGGGGTTTGCTTGCCCACAGCGACGACGCCAGGTTCGTCCAGCCAGACGCCCCGGTAAGCGCCCCCAGAGTGTTGGCCAGATACCCTCCCGAGGTCAGGACATCGAGGAGGTACACACCAAGCAGGGCCATGCCCCCCAGGCCGACCGAGAAGGTCACCCCGGCTCGGATCCGCCTCTCGAGAAGCAGGACCACCACGAGCGCGGCGGGAGCCGCCACGAAACTCTGCTTCGAGAAGAAGGCGAGAAAGAAAGCCGCGGCCGCCACCACCAGTGGAAGCGCTCCCTTGCGAACGCCGCTCGCCCTGGTCCCGAGCGCCGCGGTGATCCCCACCCAGGTCAGCACCAGGGCGAGAGTATCGGCCTGCGCCCCTCCGGCCAGCCGGTACACGCCCGGAGAAACAAGGAGCGTGGCCGCGAGCGCGAGGGTCCATGCCGGAGGAGCTCGCCGCCCGAGCGAGTGCCACGCGAGCAGGGCCAGCAACCCCAACAGGGCCGCGGTGCTAAGGATCCGGAGTCCGGTGAAGGTGCCTTCGCTCCCGAGCCACCGATCCAGGGCTGCGGCACCCAGGAAGTATGTCGGCGGATAAAGCGTCAGCACGACGGGGGGCTCCGACCAGCCATCCGCGGGATAGAGATCCGACAGGTCGCCCGACTCCAGGGCCGCGAGGCTCCCCAGCACCGGGCCCTCGGTGTAGTAGAAGACCGTCTGGGGACGTGCGATCCGCAGGCCGGCGAAGAAGAGAACGAAGCCCACCAGCAGGAGGTTCAGGGGTGCGAAGATCCACCATACCCGGCTGCGAGGAATCGTCAATCGGGATCGCGCTCGTCGTGAAGGGGCCGTGCGGCCTCGATGGCGCCGCCCGAGAGATTCCGATACCGGCCGACGACCCAGGCGGGTCTGCCCTTCGCCTCGTTGTAGATGCGGCCGATGTACTCACCGATCACTCCCACGGCGATCAGCTGGATCCCTCCCAGGAAAAGGATGGACGTCATGGTGGACGCCCAACCGAGGATCGCGGCGCCGGAAATGAGCTTCTGGTACAGGACGTTGATAAGAACCACAAAGGCGACGCCGGAAACGAGGAACCCCATGATCGTGGCCAGCCGGAGCGGCAGTTCGGAGAAGGCGAAGAAGGCGTCCGTCGCCATGCGCATCAGCTTGAGCGGAGATTGACGCGGTTGCCCCGCGTATCGCGCCGCGCGTTCGAATTCCACACCGGTCTGCCTGCCCCCGACGTAGGCGCGCAGTCCCGAAACGTACCGATCGCGCTCGGGCATGGTGTTGATCACGTCCACGACCGAGCGGTCCATCAGAGAGAAATTCCCCGCGTCGGCCGGAATGTCCACGTTGCTCAGCCGACGCAGAACCCGGTAGAACAGGCTGAACAGGGCCCGCTTGGGCAGAGCTTCCTTCCGGTCCCGCTTGAGAGCATAGACGACGTCATACCCGTCTTCCCACTTCTCGACCAGGAGCGGTATCACCTCGGGAGGATCCTGCAGGTCGCCGTCGAGAAGCACCACCGCATCGGCCCCGGTCGTCGCCAGGCCGGCAGAAATGGCCAGCTGCTGACCGAAGTTGCGGGACAGGTGAACGACACCGACTCGAGGTTCTTCCGCTGCGAATCCCGCCAGCAGCTCCGGGGTCCGATCCCGGCTGCCATCGTCGACGTAGATGACGCGCCAGTCATACGGGAGGCCTCCGAGCGTATCCACCAGGCGACGGTTGAGCTCGGGAAGGATGGCCTCTTCGTTGTATACGGGAACGACTGCGTCCAGCGTCTTCACGGATCCTCCGGATCTGGTTCGACCTCTTCGTTCGGCTCCCAGGCGTACAGGCCCGCGAGCTCGACACCGTCCACCTCGACGGCCAATTCAGGGCGCACGTTCTCGTAGATCCGCTTGTGGTAAGGCTGGAACGACGCCCTGCGAGCCACGAGCAGAAGGTAGTCGGGCGGCATCTGCTCGGTCACGACTATGTCATCTCTCAGCATGCCGTGCTGCTGGAGCCATTGATAGTGCTCGACGTTGGGCCATGCGGCCAGACGGGCGCCGGTCGGCAGGGTCTGGCCGATCCGCTCGAGAAACGCGGGGGTGACGGCCTCGAGCCAGTATGTCGTCTCCATCCCCGCGTTCGCCGCCCCCTTCACCCCGCCGATCAGTTCGTTGTAGTAGGCGAGGTAGTGAGGGGCGGCGCGCGTCGTCTGGACATAGGGAGGGAGGAAGAACACCGCACCAAGAACCAGGGCTGCGAGTGGCGCCTTCGGCTCGGGGATCCGCTGCCGCGCTACCTGCACGGCGGAGCCGAATCCCCGACCGGCCAGGACTCCCACGAACGGAAACATGGGCAGCCACAGCCGGATGCCGTCATGATTGGGTGATCCAGGCGCAGCCAGCAGGGCCACGAAAAACAGAATCTGTGTCAGGCAGAGTCCGCCCACGGGCCGGTCTTCCCACTGCCGGGCCGTCACGACCGTGCCCCATGCGGAGAGAACGATAATGGAGAGGGGGACGGTAATGAGGGTCATCACGACCACGTGGTGGCCGGGTACCTCATATCCCCAGACGCGTCCCATGTAGTAGGTCGCGATCGGGATCACCTCGGCGCGCGCGAGGCTGTCCTGCACCAGGCGCAGTGTCTCGGTCACCGGGTCGTGCCACATGAGGGGGTTGAGCGCCCACGCAACCACGAGCCCACCGAGTCCCCACAGCACGGCCCCGGTGACGGCGCGGCGCGATCTGCCGTACGCGATCATCCACAGCAGCATCGCCAGGGGAATCATGTATCCGGTGAACTTGGTGGCCAGGGCCACTCCCAGCGCCCCCGCACCCACAGCCAGGAAGCGTCGCCTGCCATCGAGCACATAGAGAACGAATCCTGCGGAAGCCACGAACCAGGCCAGGGTGGTGAGAGTGTCGGTGGCGCCGATATGGGCGTGTCCCACGACCCGCGGCATGAGGAGAATCGACAGCCCCGCGCCGGTCCCGGCCGCCCTGCCCCACGTCAGCCCCGCCAACCAGGTGACGCATGCCACGAGTAGTGAGAAGAAGCCGAGGGGAGCGAGGCGAAAGCCGACGATCTCCCCGGTCCACCGACCGAACGTCGCCTCCGTGGCCGCCATGGCCAGCTTGTAGGCCGGGGGATGCGGGTTCCAGTAGCGACGCCAGTTGAACGTCTCCCGGACGACTTTCTGGCTGAGCTGCTCCGACCGATCCGGACCGCTGACCACCCGCGAAGCCCAGTCCTGGATTCGATTCGTGGAATCGAAGTAGTACGGCTCGTCCCATGCGATCCCCACGTCGTCCAGGCCTGGGAGCAGCCACGCGAAGGCAAGGATGCCCAGGACCACACCGGCCCAAAGGACGAACCGTTTTGACGCCCGGTCGCTGATCATCGGGTCCGATAGACCATCATCAGAGGCACCCCTTCGAGCGAGACCGTCAGCATCGGCGTCCCGCCGAATCCGACCAGCGCGCTCTCGGTCGGCCGCCATTGGGCCTTGCGATTCAGAACGAAGACGAAGTCCGCCGCACCCGCCTTCCGATCCAGGGCCACGGTGGTGAAGCTCGCCGGACCCTCGCATGCCAACGCGATGTCGTCCGACCCGTCGGGTTTCGAGAGCTGTGTCTCGACCGTCCACTCGGCCGGGACCCAACCGATGGCCTGGTAGAAGCAGACCTCCTCGATGAAGAAGCCGGGATCCACCAGGGCCCCCTCCGGGAGCGCCTCCACCAGGTCGTCCAGCACCTCCCGGTTCAACACCTCCTTCAGGTTGGTGACCTCGAGGCCCCTGCTCTCGGCTCCCTCCACGCCCCCAACAAGCGCGTTGAAATACGACAACTGATACGGATGCACCTGCGCCGTGCGGATGGCAGCCGGGGCAATGACGGCGACGATCGCCAGGGCCACGATGAGATCTCGCCGCTCCTCGATCGACGGGAAACGGATCTTCAGCACCCGCGTTGCCCATTCCCCGATGGCCACGGATCCGGATCCGGCCAGCGCGCAATAGAAGGGAAACAGGGGCAGGAACAGGCGGACGCCGTCATGCATGGGCGCGGACGGCAGCGCCAGCGCGCCATACAGAACCGCCATGTTGAGGAGAGCCAGCCCGCGCAGGGGGCCTGACCGGGGTGCGAAAAGGCCCACCACCGCGGCGGCCAGCAGGGACAGCGGAAAGACGATCACCGTCCACACGTAAGGATAGGGCCACGGCGGCCTGAACAGGTAGACTCCACCGAGGTACTCGGTCGCGATCCGAGTTTCGTCGGCAGCGGCCCGGTCCAGCCCGGCGTGCAGGTAGTCGGCAACTCCCTGAACCGGGTCTACCCACATGACGGGATTCACGGCAACGAAGACGAGGGCCCCGGTCAGGCAAAGCACCAGGAACGCGGCCACGCCGCTCCGATTGGCCACGAGCCATATCGCCAGCACCGGGAGCAGCAGCAGGCCCGAGAACTTGGTCGCGGTGGCGGCACCCAGGAACAGGCCCGAACTCAGGAACCAGCCCGTGCCTCCGTCCTTGACGGCATAGTCGAGCGAAGCGACAGACCAGAACCAGAACGCGGCCAGGAACAGGTCGGTGTGCGCCAGGTGGCCATGCGCGAACAGGACGGGAAACGCCGGAACCGCCAGGCCCGCGGCAAGGCCGGCCGCCAGCGAACGGGTGCGCCACGCCGTGTAGACTCCGACGGAGGCCGTGAGGGCCGCGAACGTCAACATCACGGCGCCGCGATACGCCGTCAGGGGGTCGGTCAGGTCACGGAGGATGAACCAGGAAATGCCGCTCAGCTCGCGAGAGAGCGGCGGGTGCGGAATCCTCTCCGCATACCAGCGCCAGTGTTCGAAGACCCGATCCTGATTCAGCACTGCGGTGGGCTCGCCACTGATGAGAGCCGCCCACAGGTCACGTGCCCAGGCAAACTGGCGCAGCGAGCTGTAGAAGTAGTTGCCGACGTCACTGGCGATCCCGTAGTCGTTCGCCGTCAGGGCCGTGACCACGAGCGTCACGGCGAACAGTCCGAAGGCGAGCCCCCGGAGGGCGGCGGCCGAAGGCCAGGTCTTCTTGCTCGTGATCATAGTCTCTGGCTCCGGGCCATGATCCAGGCCGCGGTGAGGGCCAGCAATCCGGCCAGGCTGATCGCCGCGCCCAGCAGCACCGAGCCAGGGGTGAAGTGGAATTCCACGTCACTGACTCCAGCCGGTACGGGAACCGCCATGAAGACCCCGTTCGCACGAAGCACGGGGACGTCCGCGCCGTTGACCCTGGCCTTCCAGCCCGGATACCACCGGTCGCTGAGCACGGCCAGCATCGGCCCGGACGCGTTCACCTTCGCGGTGAGCCCATTGGCATGGTCCGAGCGCGAAAGGACGTCCCCGGTCGCCTCCGGGTCGAGTTCGAGCGGGTATTCGGCCTCCAGAACGGCCCTGGCACCCAGGGCGAACTCGTCTTCCAGGACCCGGCGCAAAGCCCCCGCCTGGCCCTCCCGTACCTCGAAGTCGCCCACCAGGTAGAGTCGTGCCACGGGATCCGGAACTTCATAGATGCGAATCGGGAGTTCCGGATGCGAGGCTACCAGGGTAAGCCCGTCGATCGAATCCGCGCTCGCCGTGGCATCGGCGTAGAAGCCCACGTTCATGGCCTGGAGAAAACGCAGCGGATCTTCACTCCATGCGCGCAGCGCGGCTTCGTTCGTCAGGGCCACCGAGACGAGTTCCACACCCTGGAGACCGTCCTGCATCGGGAAGCCGAATATCTGCCCTACATTCGGTCCCATGGTCTGGTAGTCCAGGTACATGTTCGATAGCTCCCAGGCACCCCGCACGGTCACGATGCTTCCCATGGCCGCGTGGTGGGGAGACCCCCGGTAGCGAACGTCGCCGCGGTCGGACATGAGTTCGGCGAGCGCGTCGGCCGTCCACGGAGCGGTCACGTAGACTTCGCTCTCAACCGATGGATTGACGTCACGGTGGGCCAACGCCAGGTCGGCCACGGCGAGCGCCACGACGATCACCGAGGCCAGGCTGCGTCGCAGCCGGCGCGACCGGTACAGCCAGGTCACGACGGCCAGGCACAGGGTCAGGGCCGCGATCCGCCGGGCGATCCCGCCATACAGGTCAGCCGCGTTCTGGGGATCGTCGCACAGCAGGGCCCCGCCGAGCCAGGTCCCGCACGCCCCGGGCAGGAAGCCCTCCACCCGCCCCAGGAGCAGAGCTGCGCCTGCATACCCGACGGCGACGGCGAGAATGGGCAGCCACACGCCCATGCCGTTCACGACGCGCGATCGCCGGGTTTCCCAGCCACCGATGGCCAGCCACCGATCCGTTCCCTGCGCCGCAAACACCGCGACGGCCAGCGCTCCGATCAGGAGGAACTTCTCGGGATACCGAAACGGCCGAAACGCAGGGACCCAGGTGAACAGGGCACGATACAGGGGACTGTGGCTGCCCAGGGCGAGCAGGACGGAGACGAGCGTTGCCGCCGCCCAGAACAGGATCCAGCGACGGCCGCGGCCCCGGAGCGCCCCGATCAGCGCCAGGGCCAGGGCGATGCCACCCCCGTAGATACTCAGAATCCATGGCACCTCGGAGCTGGCCATGAAACGGGTCGAGAAGCCGTGGGCCCCTGTGTGCAGGGCCGGCGGCAACAACCAGTGGAGAAATCCGGTCGGCTCGAGCGAGCGTGACGATGCGTACTCCAGCTCGATGGGAAGTCGGCGCACCGAATGGCTCATGTACTCGGCAAACGGCAGGAGTTGCACCGAAACGAGGGCAACCGCGAGCACGCCGGCGATCACGAACGCCATCGTCTGCCTGGAGCGCGGCAGCTTCCGATCCTGGACCTTGAACAGACCGTGTGCGAACACCAGCGCGAGACCGAGGGCCAGCATCTGCGGCTCGCCGCCGAGGAACGCGACGCCGCACAGTATTGCGAACAGCAGCAGGTCCCTGATCCGTCCGCCGTCCAGCACATTGTCCCAGGCAAGAAAGAGCCAGGGAAGCCAGGCCACGGTTTGCAGGTTGTTGATGAAATTTCCGAGCGACACGAAGAAGCCGCCCAGCATGAACACGGATCCGCCCATCACCGCCGCGGTCCAACCGTGCCCCCAGCGCCGCAGCAAGACAGCCAGCCCCACGCCCGCGAGCGGATAGTGCAGCACGACCAGCCAGTCGAAGGCGGCGGGCATGGGAAGGCCGTATAGCACCAGGCTGCCAGGATACAGGAGGCCGGGTTGAAGCGAAGCGAAGAACGGCTCCCCACCGGCGACCCATGGATTCCACAAGGGAAGTTCTCCGGCCCGCACCGCGGAGACCAGGAAGTGCTTCATGGGATAGAAGAAGGGGGCCACGTCGCGGCTGAAGAACACCTCGCCACGGAATAGGACCCGGTCGAAGAAGACCGCGGCGACGGCCAAGAAGAGGCCGGCCACGGCTACCCGAGGGGGGACCGCGCTTCTGACCCGCCCGATGGAGATCATCCGCGGTGCTCTCCGCGCGACAGCGCGAGCCGGTCAGGATGACCAAAGGGCGCGGCGGGAAGTCCCGCCGCGCCCTGGTCTGCGATCCTCAAGAGAGTCGAAGATACTGAAGGCGACCTTACGGAGCCTTCTGGACCTTGCCCTCGATCGAGCTTCCCGTGCCGACCTGCACCCAGAACGTGTTGCCTGAGCTGGTGTGCGACGCGGTGATCGCGTATCCGCCGGCCGACGCGGCCGAAGCGGAAATCGCGATGCCCGAACTCGTAGTGAAGCTTCCCGTGGCCATGGCGCCCGGAGCATACGTCTGCTCGTCGGCGAAATAGGCCTCCTGGGACGACATGGCGTTGCGGACGTCGCTCTTGGCGGTCGCGTCGAACGCCTTCTCCTTGGTGCTGGCGAACTGCGGAATCGCGATCGCGGCAAGGATGCCGATAATCACGACTACGATCAGCAGTTCGATCAGAGTGAAACCCTTCGTGTTGCGGAGCATTAGTCCTCCATCTGTTCTGGTTTGTGAACGGTTTCTCTTCCGAGTATCTGTTTTCGTTCACCGGTGGAGGACCTTGCCTCCGGCCATGGGTAACGGCAACCCGTATGCCGGTCGTTTTGAACAACCACAAAGATATGTGCTTCAAGCAGTTACGTTTTTGGAGGGCAGATCGCCACACTCCGCCCTCGATCGCTTCTCTTGCACTCTGCAAACTTTGCCTGCCGTACTGCAATGGTTAGTGCCTCATGCATCGAGGTCATAGCGCTTGATTTTCCGGTACAGCGTGCTCGGGTCGATCCCGAGAACTTCCGCGGCCCTGGTCTTGTTGCCCGCCTCGGCTCGAAGCACGTGTTCGATGTAGGCGCGCTCGATGATGTCGAGTGCCGGGTTGACCGCCGGACGGTCCTGCACCAGCGGCTCGGGTGGCGCCTCCCGCAGCCTGGACGGAAGCGCTTCGGGCTTGATCGTAGCTCCCGCCGTAAGCACTACCGCCCTCTCGATCACGTTCTCGAGTTCCCGCACGTTTCCGGGCCAGTGATATTCCTTGAGCACCGTAAGAGCTTTCCCCGACAGTTTCTTCGCTCCGCGCGGATCTCCCTCGGCCTGGGCCGCCAGGAAGTGCTCGGCCAGGAGCTCGATGTCCTCTTCCCGGTTGTGAAGCGGGGGAAGTTCCAGGGTGATGACGTTCAGGCGGTAGTACAGATCGCGCCGGAAGCGGCCCTCCTCGATGTCGCGTTCGAGGTCCCGGTTCGTGGCTGCAATCAGCCGCACGTCGACGGGGATCGCTTCGGTGGCTCCGACGGGAATGACCTCTCTCTGCTGCAGGACCCGAAGAAGCTTGACCTGGGTCGATGGCGCCATCTCACCGACCTCGTCCAGGAAGAAGGTGCCTCCGGATGCCGCGATGAACAGACCCTCCTTGTCCCTTACCGCTCCCGTGAAACTCCCCTTCACGTGGCCGAACAGTTCAGACTCCAGAAGCCCCTCGGGAAGGGCACCACAGTTCAGCGACAGAAACCGTCGGTTGGACCGGGGCGACAGGTCGTGGAGATATCGGGCGAATACTTCCTTACCGGTACCACTCTCTCCTCCGATCAGGATCGTTGACTCGCTGTCGGCCACGCTTTCCGCCAGTTTGAGCGCCGCCTCGAACGTGGGGCTGACTCCGATCGGCTTTCCTGTCTTGAGCGTCTGTACCTTCTTGAGCTCCCTCTTCAAGCCCGCGTTCTCATGCTTCAGTCTCCCCCAGTCCAGCGAGCGGCCGAGGACGGCCAGCAGTTCGTCGTTCTCGAACGGCTTCTGCACGTAGTGCGTGGCGCCGAGGTTGACCGCTTGAATCGCCGACTGCAGGGACGCCTGGGCCGTCATCAGGACGACCGGAGTGTTCGGGCTCGTCCTCCGGATTTCCTCGAGCACCTCGATTCCGCTCATCTTCGGCATGCGAACGTCGGAGAGAACCAGGTCCGGGCTCTGGTCCTTGAACGCCTTGAGCCCACCCGCACCGGTCAACTCGAAGATGACATCGTATCCTTCACCCCTGAGCAAGACGGTCAGAGTCTCGATGAGGCTCTGTTCGTCGTCGATCAGGAGAATCAACGGCTTGTCTCGCATGTCGGCTCCTTTGGACACCGGCCGGCAGCCGGTCTCCTAAATGTGTGCGCGCTTGCCGGCGCTCTTCGTGGCTCGTCCTTGCCTGTCCGCGGCACCCGCCGCCGACTTCATATCTGCCGCACGGCCGTCGCGTGCCGGATCCGCGGCCGTGGCCCCGGTGTCCGGTTTCGGCCTCCCCTTCCCCGTACGGCGGGGAAGCACCATCGCGAACGTGGCTCCTTCGCCGACGTTCGAACTCGCGATCAGGGCTCCGCCGTGGGCCTGGACCGCGCGGTGCGCGATGGACAGCCCGAGTCCGCTTCCGCCCTGCCGCCGCGTGTAGAATGGATCGAAGATGCGTGGGAGGTCTTCCGCCTCGATCCCGGGACCGTCATCGACCACTCGGATCCGGACGGGATGTCCCAGGGAAACCTCTGACGGGACGAGGTCCGGGCGCAGTGCATCCGCCACTACCCGTACCGTAACGGCTTCCGCCGGGTCACCTACCTGGACGGCGTTCAGGACCAGGTTGAAGAGGGTCCGATGCAGCAGCTCGGGGTCTCCCCACAGGCCTGCCATGTCGTCCAGGATCTCGGCCGTAATCGTGGCTCGCCCCTCCGCCGCCGGGTTCCGACGCACCGTCTCGATTACGTCGCTCATCAGGCGACCCACGTCGACCGGCTTTCTCTCCGCGACCCCCACGCGGGCGAAGTCGCTGAACTCGCTCAGAATCCGGCTCAACCTGTCGGCCTCGCGGACGATCAGGCGTCCGAGGATTTGCTCGTCTTCGTTCGCCGCGGCCCGCGCGGAAAGCTGTTCGACAGCGCTTCGAACCGAGGCCAGGGGGTTCTTCAACTCGTGCGCCAGTGACGCCGACAGTTCGGCCACTGCCTCGAGCTTCCCGGCGCGGAGTCGAAGGTTCTCCAGCTGTCTCACGGCCCGAAGGTCCTGGAGAAGAACGACGTGAGATGGACCGGCGCCCACGTCCAGGAGCATCGTTGTGCTCACCGCCACCGGGATCGGGTCGTCACCCCTCCCGCCGGCACCGGAGTCCGAGACGGCCAGCACCTCGGCCTCCCGATCCTGTACGCGGCGGCCGGTTTCCATCGTCTCGCGCACGGCGGAGGCTACATCCGGCGCCTGGCGTTCGAGTTCGGGAAGCAGGTCGAGACCGAGGAGACCGACGGGGTCCAGACCGCACAACTCCGACGCGGCAATGTTCATGTAGACGAGATTCCCGGACGCATCGAGCGTGATTACGCCGGACGGGATGTGACGGAGCACGTCCGCCGTGTCCAGGCGCAACCTGTGGAGTTCCCCCTCCACCAGTCGGAGCTCTGAGCGCACCTGGCGGAACCGGGCGCCCACCAGGCTGGCAGCCACCGCCACAAGCATGATGACGAGCACCTGCAGGAAGAGACGAAGGCCACTCGTGTCCGGCCCCACCGTGAGGTTGAGAACCAGGTAAAGGGTGCCGGCTGACAGCGCGGTCAGGATCGCGGAACTCAGGGGAAGGATGAGGGCGTACCCGGCAGCCAGGGCGATGAACAGGGAAACGAACGGGCTACCGCTTCCCCCGGTGATGTATACGATCCCGTTGAACAGGAGAACGTCCAGGGCCGCCTGCGAATAGAGGAAGCCAAGGCCGATCTCCCTCCCCTTCCGGTGACTGATCCGATAGGCGATCGGGGTGAGGAACGCCGCAGCCGCGAGGCCCACGATGGCGATGAGGGGGAATTCCGGCGGCAGCGAACCCGGGGATACCCGTCGCGCCAGGAAGTCGCTCACCAGGATGGCCGAGCCAAAGACGGCGAGGGAGATGATGAGACGCGCGGCGTAGATCCAGTACAACACCTGCATGGGTTCGAGAACCGTAGCCGCCCTGCGGTCAGACCTGCTGGTACGTAGCAATACCTGGCCGTTCCCCGAACTGTGATGTGCCGCGCCGGGACTTCCCGGAAGTCTCTTTCACAGAGCGTTGCAATTCGCACGCCCCATCGGTGCCTATCATAGATGAAGGTGTGCAGAACGCAAGAGGTATACGGATGCCGGGCGGGCGGTCAGATCCAGTCAGGAGCCTCGTCGAACACGGACAGCGCCGTAAAGAGGCCATGGCGGACCGTGGCCGTGAAGGAGTAGACGCGGTCGGAGTCGGGGCACGGCAGCGGACGGCGAACAAGCGGCACACCGACCCGCGCAGCGTCCTCTTCCGGCCCCGCGGCCGGCCACAACCCGACGGCACCGGCAGCGTCTGACAGATGCCGAAAGCCAGAATCGAAGGAAATCGTCCAGGAGGCCAACCGCGGCGGGTCCGTTCCGGTCAATCGGATACGGAGACTCATCTCCTTCGACCCGAAGACCAGCCACGTATCCGAACCGACGTACCGGCGGGCCGACGGCTCACCGAACCGTCGGATCAGCTCTTCCTCCGTAAGGCCCACGAGGCCGTCGCAGGACGCCATTCAGGGTCTCGCCTCCCGAGCGCTCCTCCACATCGACCATCTCATACCGGGATCAGCAGGTGGAAGCGTCGGCATCACCACTGTCGATCACGTCCGCCAGCGTGGTGTTGTTCAGAAACGCGAGAGTCGCATCCTTGATCGTCCGCCAGCGTTCGTGAGCTCCGCAAGGGTTCGAGTCCGAACATTGGGGGAGACCGAGTAGACAGCGGGTGCGTTGCACCTGCGGTTCGAAGGGGGCCACGACCGACGCCAGGACGACGGACGACGGGGGCCCCGCCAGTGTGAACCCGCCCGATCTGCCGCGCTCGGATTCGACGACACCCGCCAGGGCGAGCTGGTGCAGGATCTTGGAAAGGTAGTTGGCCGGGATGCCCGTGTCCCTGGCCATGTCCCGGGCCCGCACCGTGCCGGTTCCATAACGTTGGGCCAGGCAAACCGCCGCCCGCAGGGCGTATTCTTCGGTTCTTGAGACCACGGCGAGTTCCTGTCGCTCGGTTATGCGGACGACACTAATCACATAAGGATATGATTTTTGTGCCCCGGCCAACAGGGTTAATCCCGGATTCTGCAGTGGAAGGGAACGACCACGATGGGAGAAGCGGGACCCGTTGCAGGCGGTCCCGCCTCCATGCCCGAACTGCCGATCCTCGCCCGGGAAACCCTAGTTCATCGTGTTGATGATTCCGAAGATCGGAAGGTACATGGCGACGATCATTCCCCCGACCACGGTACCGAGCACCACGATCATCAGCGGCTCCATGGCCTTCAGAAGCGACTCGACCGCGGCGTCCACCTCTTCGTCGTAGAAGTCGGCGATCTTCGTGAGCATTCCATCCAGATCACCGGTTTCTTCACCCACGTTGATCATCTGCGTGACCATCGGCGGGAACACGCCGGAAACTCTGAGCGGCTCCGAAATCGACTCACCCCCGGCGATCGAACTGCGGCTGTCCATGATCGCGTCGTGAATGACGCGATTACCCGACGTGCGGGCCGTGATTTCGAGACCGTCAAGAATGGTCACACCCGAGCTCAACAGGGTTCCGAGCGTGCGCGTGAAGCGGGCCACCGATCCCTTGCGAGCCAGGTTACCGAAGATCGGCAATCGGAGCAGAATCCGGTCGAAGGTCAACCGGCCGGACGAGGTGGCGATCCACCGCTTGAAGAGAAAGACGGTCGCTGCGATGCCGCCTCCCATGGCCCACCAGTAGGACTGGAGGGTGTCGGAGGCCATGATCACGATCCGGGTCGGAAGCGGCAGCACCTGGTCGAAGCTGGCGAACATCTGCTGGAAGGTCGGAATCACGAACAGGAGTAGGACGATGATCGCCGACAGGGCCACGAAACCGATCACCATCGGATAGATCATGGCGCCCTTCACCTTACGGGCGAGAGCTTCGGCCTTCTCCAGGAACACGGACAGGCGCAGAAGGATGGTATCCAGGATACCACCGGTCTCGCCGGCGGCGACCATGTTCACGTACAGGGGCGTGAACACCTTTTCGTGACCACGCATCGCGTCGGCCAGCGTATGCCCCGACTCGACGTCATACAGCACGTCCTGCAGGGTCGACTGCAGAATCTTGTTGTCGGACTGCTTGGCCAGGATGTCGAGTGCCTGAACCAGGGGAAGTCCGGCGTTGATCATCGTCGCGAACTGTCGCGTCAGAATGACGACGTCACGTGTCTTGACCTTCTTCCCGCCGGGCAGCTGGATCCCCTTCGGTTTCTCCCGGATGGCTATCGGGATGAGCCGCTGGCTTCGGAGGTGCGCGATGACCTCGTCCCGGCTCGCCGCATCGTACTCGGCGCGCTTCAGATCGCCGGATACGGTTCTCGCGCTGTATGACCAGACTGGCATGGTTCAGCTCGCTCTCGTGTTCATTCTCGAATCCTCAGACGGCCACCGGCTCGACTTCGCCGATCATGCGCTTCAGTTCCTTTTGATCCTGGCTCACACGCATGAGGTCCTCGAGGGCCACCTCATCGCGCATGTACAGGGAATACAGGGCGTCATTGAGAGTCTGCATCCCGTATTTCTTACCGGCCTGCATCGTCGAGTAGATCTGGTGCACCTTCTCGTCCCGGATCAGCGCCCGGATCGCCGGCGTTGCGAGCATGATCTCGCACGCCACGACCCGGCCCTTGCCGATGCGCCGCGGCAAGAGCGTCTGGGTGACGACTCCCTCGAGTACGAACGACAGCTGCGAGCGCACCTGGTCCTGCTGGTGCGAGGGAAACACGTCGATGACGCGGTTGATGGACTCCGCGGCAGAGTTGGTATGGAGCGTCGCCAGGGCGAGGTGCCCTGTCTCGGCTATCGTCAGGGCCGCCTTGACGGTCTCCAGGTCCCGCATCTCACCGACCAGGATCACGTCGGGATCCTGCCTGAGAACGTACTTGAGTGCGTTCTGGAACGACTCCGTGTCACTGCCGACTTCCCGCTGGTTCACCAGGCAGTTCTTGTGACGGTGCACGAACTCGATCGGATCCTCGACGGTCACGATATGCCCGGACCGCTCGCGGTTGACCTTGTCCAGAATGGCGGCCAGGGTCGTCGATTTTCCAGAACCCGTGGGACCGGTGACCAACACCAGGCCTCTCGGCTTCTCGGCCAGCTTGGAGATCGCGGGCGGAAGGCCGAGCTCCTGGAACGACAGGATCTCGAACGGGATCTGCCGGATGGCCATGGCGACCGTGCCGCGCTGCCGGAATACGTTGCCCCGGAAACGGGACAGGTTCTGGACGGAAAACGAGAGATCCAGCTCGTCCTCCTGCTCGAACCTCTTCTTCTGCTGCTCGGTCAGGATCGAGTAGGACAGCGACTGGGTGTCGCGGGGGCCGAGTTGCGTCCCGTAGTTGCTGTTCTCGAGCTTGCCGTCGACGCGCAGCTTGGGCACCTCACCCGCGGACAGGTGAAGATCCGAGGCCCCCTTGTCGATCATTTCCTCGAGCAGGGCGCGTAATGTGGCCGGTGCAGAGTCGTTCATCGGTTTCCTCGCTCCATGGTGTCTGTTCCGTACCGGCTCAGGCAGCCGTCTCCTTGATGACCTCGTCGAGTGTCGTAATTCCCTTGCGCACCTTCAGCATGCCGTCGTCCCGCAGTGTGATCATTCCCTCCTTGACGGCCGTCTGCTTCAACTCGTCCGTCGACGACCCCTGGAGGATCATCCGACGCAGATCGGGCGTCATGGGCATGACTTCGTACAGGCCCTGCCGGCCGGAGTAGCCTGACCCGCTGCAGGCATCGCAGCCCTCACCCTTGAAGAAGGTCATGGAGGCGGCCTGCTCTTCGGTGATACGGGCGGCCCTCAGGACCTCGGGCACATACGTCGCTTCGGCCCGGCAGTTGGAGCATATGCGGCGCACCAGTCTCTGGGCCGTGATACAGTTGAGTGCTGACGACACGTTGAATGCCTCGATCCCCATGTCGATCATCCGGGTGATCGTGGAGGCCGCGTCGTTCGTGTGCAGCGTGGACAGGACCAGGTGCCCGGTGAGCGCCGCCTTGACGGCGATGCCCCCGGTCTCGAGGTCACGGATCTCACCGACCATGACGATGTTCGGATCCTGTCGCAGGAAGGCCCTCAGGGCCGCGGCGAAGGTCATTCCGATCTCGGTTCGAACCTGGACCTGGTTGATACCATGCAGGTTGTACTCAACCGGGTCCTCGGCCGTCATGATGTTGACTTCGTCCGTGTTGATTCGACTGAGGGCGCTGTACAGAGTCGTCGTCTTACCGGAGCCGGTCGGTCCGGTGACCAGCACCATGCCGTAGGGCTTCGAGATCGCGTCCAGGAAATCCGCCTCAGCCTTCTGCTCCATCCCGAACTTCTCGAGATCGAGCGTCAGGTTTCCCTTGTCCAGGATTCTGAGCACGATCTTCTCGCCAAACAGGGTCGGCAGGGTGGACACACGAAAATCGATCACCTTGCGCCCGATCTTGATCTTGATGCGGCCGTCCTGCGGGACTCGCCGCTCCGCGATATTCAGGTCTGCCAGGATCTTCACGCGCGAGAGCAGGGCCGCCTTCATCCGAATCGGCGGCTTCATGATCTCCTGTAGCGCTCCGTCGATCCGGTAGCGCACCCGAAGATCCTTTTCGTATGGCTCGATGTGGATGTCGGAGGCCCCACGACGAACCGCGTCGGTGAGGAAGCCGTTGATCAGGCGTACGACCGGCGCTTCCTCGACCTGGGCCTGCAGCTGCATCGTGGAAAAGGTCTCTTCTTCCTCCTCCACGACCTCGACGTCCTGCTCCTCGAGTTCTTCGAGCAGGTCCCCCAGCCGGTCGTTCGTAACCTCGTAGTACTTGTCGATCGCCAGGCGCAGCGAGTATTCGCCAGCGACTACGGCGTCCACGTCGAACCGGGTGATGAACTTCAGGTCGTCGACCACGCTCAAATCGGTCGGATTGACCATGGCGACGGTGAGCGTACGCCCGACTCGCCGCAGAGGAAGAACGAGGTGTTTGGCCGCGAAGTCGGCGGGCACCAACTGGAGGATCTTCGGGTCAACTTCTACGTCGGACAGGTCCACGGCTGGCACACGGTATTGCCGGGACAGGAGCCGTGTGAGCTCCGTCTCGGACACCGCTCCGGCCGAGACCAGCGAGAAGCCGATTCGGGTCCCCCCCTGCTGCTGCTCCTTGAGGGCCTTATCCAGCTGCTCTCGCGTGACGAGATTCTCACGCAGAAGCAATTCGCCGATCTGGCTCTGTTCCATTGAAGTTGATGCCATCTCGCTCCGCCGGCTCTCTCTTTGTCTGGCTCTGCCGGTTCGGTCGGAACCGATCCGGGCGCCAACGTTGTTCGGGCGCAACCCGCCCCGCGGCGTTCGGATTCAAGCAAGCGCCGTGCCCGGTGTTGGTCTCGCGCCACACCCCGGGGGGAGACGAGCAGCCGCGGAAGTGTCCGGGAAATGGGCGACAGCCGGGATTCCTCCGCTCAGAATCGCACCTGGCCGCGGATTCCCTGCAGAACCGCGGGCCCGATTCCGGGCACCCGAAGCAGGTCTTCGGGGCTTCGGAAGGGTCCGAGACGCTGCCTGGACGCGATGATACGGCCGGCGAGGACCGGTCCGACCCCTGTGATTTGCTCCAGTTCCTTGATTTGTGCCCGATTCACGTCCACGAGCCTCGTGAACGGCTCAACCCGTGGAAAATCAGGGTCGGGACGGCGGGCAGATGGAGCGAAGCCGAAGGCCAGGTGCGGCGTGAGGACGCGAACCGCGTGTGGCCCGATTCCGGGTACGCGGGCCAGGTCTGATGGACTCCGGAACTGACCCCCCGAAACCCGCTCTTTCACGATCGCCTGCGCCCGGACCGGCCCTACGCCAGGAAGGCGTCGCAACTCGGCCACTGCGGCCGTGTTGGGGTCGAGCCTCTCGCCAGGGCCCAGTGGGCGGGCAGCCAGCTCTTCCTCCGCCACCCGGTCGGAGACCTTCCGCCGGGTGGAGGAAAGGCCCCGGGAAGGCTGGCCGTCAAGCGCGCCGGCTTCAGTCCACGAGAAATCGTCCGGCTTCGGACCCAGGCCCAGCCGCGCCGTCGCCCCCAGAAGCAGGAGTCCGGTGGCCAGGAACAGGGAGCGCAGTTCGGTCCTGTTGAAGTACGTCATGCGTCCTCCTCCCGGCCGCGATATGCCACGCGGTCTCAACGGGAGGTGAACAGATCAACGGTTGAACTGGGTCTGGCCCTCGCTGGCCCGGAAGAAGAACCGGCCGAAGATGTTGAAGTTGAACTGGCTGGACGCTTGCTGCCGTCCGACCCCGCTGGCGCGCTGGACCCAGGACAGCTGTATGCCCAGCGAATAGCCGGTGAAATCAGTGTCCAGCGAGAATGCGGCGTTCTGGGTCGTCTGGTCCGTGTGCGTCGTGCAGTCGTCCCGGAAGGTCTGGTCCACGTCCCCGAAGCCCGAGCCGCCCAGGGCGCGACAGTCGGAGTTGCCGCTGTTGGAGTAGTCGAACGAAATACGCAGGTCGTTCTTCACGAACGGGATGAAACCCGGAGGCGGGAGAAAGCCTGAAAGACGAACTGAATGAGACGCTCGATTCGTCTGACTCAGCCCCGTCGCATCGAGTCTCTCCGACGCCGTATTGTCGAAGTCGTACGTGATGTTGAACCCGCTCGTCAGGATGAACACCAGTCCGACGGATCGGACGGTCTGTTCACTTCCCCGGTCCTGTCCGGTCGTCGTACTCGTATTGGAAGAGCGCGTGCGCCAGCTTCCCGTCACGTTGATATCCCGCACGACACCGTCCACGAGGCCGGGGATCGGGACGCTCCGCCAGCGGACCCCCAGCGACGGCCATTCGCTGTCCTTGATCCGGCGCTCACTGAGGGGGGTGATGGTCAGTCGATCGGACGAACTGTACGCAATGTCGAAATCGAGCCCGAGAGGGAACAGGTACCCTCCATCGACCGACCACGAACGGGTGTCACCCGCGGCGGAGGCCGTATCCGCGCCTATTACGCGCATGCTGTTGAAGCCCGTCAGGACCAACTGGTCCCACAGCGAAGGGGCAAGATCCCGACGATCATAGGTCGAGTTGACGGCCTTGCGCCAATCGATTCGTACAGGTGTGAGCCGGTCCCAGAACGCCCTCAGGCTCCGCGCCATTCCGGTGGCCTCCGGCCCTCCCGCTACTCCGAGAACCGAGAGGAACTGGTCGGGACGAACCTCGAATTGGAAGCCCAGGTCTCGCTGCATGGACAGGTCTCGAACCAGGGTCGTGTCACCGTCCAGGTCCTGTATGTACGAGACGTTTCGGTTCGTACCGTAGTCCGTGTTCATCGCGAAATCGGTATCGAACCAGCTCGCCAGCCGAGGACGCCACGAGAGGTCCGTCCGAACGTTGCGGCTGGTTTCCCACCCGACGTCCATTCCCAGGAACGTGCGTGACGCCTGCTCCAACTCCGCCTGGCCGGCCGGCCGGGATGCCCGCAGACTCGGGGATACGAGATCGCGCGCGGATTGGAAGTCGAATCCCCACACGATCGACGGAAATGGCTGCAGCTGAAACCCCGCTCGCGGACGGAGTACATGCTGCAGGTCTACCGTCGCAATCACGTCGTCGTCCGTCGCCTGAAACGTGCTCGTCTGGTATCGCTTCCTGGAGTCCTCAGATCGGTTCAGAGCGGCTCCCAGGTTGAGGTTTCGTGGAGTCCACCGGAATCGCATGCCCTTGAAGTTCTGCATCAGGACACTCTGAGAGATGACGTCGGGCAGCACGTCGATGGCTGATCGCAGGAATCCCGGAACCAGCGGGAAGGACTTGTCGATCACGTCTCGCGCCCAGGCCCCGGTTGCACCCCAACCCGAACCACTGGCCTCCGACAGTGTGGCCGTCGTCGTCGCGCTCCGCGACGTGTATCCGAGGCGAAGGCCGTCTATCGTGGCCCGAAGCAGCGGACTTCCGGAGCGTGTCCCCTTGGAAAGCGCGACGTTCCACCGTGTCTCCGAGAAACCGCCCGTGCGCAGATTCTCGAGGGGCGCCGTCAGGACATCGGTCTGCGGCAGGAAGTAGGGGTCCTCCCCATCGGACACGTAGGCGAACCCGACCGGCATGTTCAGTCCCCACGAATCGGGGAGGAACTTGCCGACCTGGAGAGTGGCGCGACCGCCGTAGTCGAGCTGCCGGATGAACGAAGGCGTCTCGCCGAGCTGGCGGTAGAACGGGTTCACCGTGTTCACGTTGGCCTGGAGGGAAAGCACATCCGCCAGGTCGACCTGGACGTCCGCCAGGCCCGCGACGCCGTTCTGGTCCGGGGCCTCGTCCAACCGTATGTCATTGACCCACAGCTCGCCGGGCCCGGCGTCCACTGTCCCCACGTTCTCGATACCGAGCGCCATTTCCCGGATCGCCGACAGGTTCGGGGCCCGGGACCGGTCGTTGATCACCAGGGCCAGGGTGCTGTCCCCGTCGGCCAGCACATCCACGTCCCACAGAACGAACGTCGTGTCGCCTGGCAGATTGGATCCGTTCGCGTTGATCAGCCGCTCGGCCTCCGCTCTGAGCGCCAGGATCCGATCGAAATCGATGAAGTCTTCTGGAAGCCAGTCCGCGCGGGTCGGCTGGTTGGGAGAGTTCTCCAGTGGGACCCGGTACATGTAGAAGTTATTGGCGTCGAATCCCATGCGGATGAAGAAGCGCAGGCTGCCTCCGGGACCCCAGTCCTCCCCCTGCGCCAGGCTCCAGGCGCGCATGCGGCCGTACGGCAGGAAGTCCCGGGGTCGATCCGTGAACTTCCGGAACACCTCTACTCTCTCGCCCACCGGGATGTCGGAGAAGGCGATCTGCAGCGCCTTCTCGTTGATCGCGGCGCTGGAGAGATTCAACTCATCGGTCTTGTCTGCCTCCTGGTCGAAGATCCCGGGCGGCGACACGTAGCCCTGGTCCACGGTCGAGATCGGACCGACGGCAACCTGCCCGGCGGTGCCCGGCGTATCCCCTATCGGGCCGGTGACGCTTCCGGTCCCGGCCCGCTTCAGCCAGGGCGACCCGGTGAACTGCATGCGACTCAGCAGCACCCGGGCATTGACCGCGCTGGTCAGAGTGATCCGCACGTGCTTCACGTTCTGCTGTTCGTTGCCGGTCGCGTTCTCCTGTAGATCCGGGAGACGCAGCGGCAGCCGGTACAGGTTGAATTCGAACTCGCCACCCGTCGGCCGGTTCAGGTACCTGGATGGCTGCGTGAGCGGAACGATGTAGCGGAAGTATCGTTCGTCCGTGTTCAGGAAGTTGTCGCGATTCAGGTCTTCGCTGTCCTCCAGGCCGTTGTTGTTCGTGCAGTTGGCGCGTGGATCTCCGAGCGGCCAGGCCGAAGCGTTCCGCTCTGACCGGCACCCGGTGCCCCACAGACCCGTATCGTCCTGGCTCCCCCACACCCCGACGATCGGGTCGACCTCCTGGTCCAGGCTTCCGATACCTGACAGGTTCCCGAGCGAATCCGCGACGAAAGCGTCCTCGTTGATCGTGCCGATATCGACGATCAGGGCCAGGCTCTCGTCGGTGTTGCCCACCGTGGATGCGTAGAACTCCAGAAACTCGCTCGTCGTCAGGTCGATTCCCGACTGCGAGAGTACTGTGGTCATGGAGAACCAGCCCGGCTCCGTATCCGGTGGCTCCGACGCGGTGATCCACAGCACGGTCTCCCGCGATCCCGCGTTGAGAACCGTAAGCTGCGGATCGATCTGGTTGACGAGGAGCGAACCACGCAGGGTCCCGTTGTCGTCCCACTGGGACTGCCATGCGGTGGTCAGCTGATTGTCGAGACCCGGCACGGCGGGGAGGAAGCCGTCGCTGACGTCGGCCCGACTCACCAGTGACCCGTTACGCCAGGCGCGCGTAGTCAGACCCAGGCGGACTCCATCGCCGACCTCGAAATCCTCCACCCAGGTCGTACCGATCCGATTCGTAGTCGGACTCGATGCGGCGAGTTCTCCCGAGAACTTCACGCGTGACGCCCGGTCTGTCCGGATGCCGGGCAGAGTGTTCACGAAGTTGTCCAGGGCGCGCGAGGGAAAGTCGAAGTTCGCCACCGCGCCCAGGAGGTTCACTCCGCTCGGTTCGAGACCGATCTCGGGCCGCGTGAGGACCGTTCCCTCCTTCTGGAACATCGACACCATGCTGATCGTGCCGTGCTCGCCCAGCGCATAGTCGCCGGTGAACCCCAGGATACTCTTAGTCCCCACCTGGAAGAGCGGCTTCTGTTCGAATCGGACCGCCAGTTCCGGGTTGTCGGCCCCCGCGAACAGGTCTCCCGGACGGAGCAGGGTGAGTTGTCCGATGTCGTAGTCGATCGTGTAGTCTTCGCCGGAGATGAGATCCCTGCCGTTCAGCGTCACCCGCTCGCTTCCCTGCCGGATGCCGATCGCGCCGAGCGAGAAGGAGCTCTGTGCCTCGGAACTTCGGGCGCGGTACTCCAGGTTGAGCCGGTACAGGTACGCCGTCTCGCGGTTCTGATCCAATTGCTCGTCGTAAATCGCCGCGTTCTTGTCCGATTCCACCAGCGGGAACGGTTGTCCCTGCAGGGCCGGGACCCGGTTGTCCTGGATTGGGGGTGGTGTCTTGAACGGCTCCTGCGCCTTGAACACCAGGTAGACGCCCGTGAGAACGTTCGTCCCGGCGAACTCACCGCTCGAGCTCGGGCGCCAGATCCGTCCGTCGTCGAGGTTGTCGTCCCGTGGCTGGTCGTCGAGGCCGAAGATCTCGAGGAACGAGTACTCGGTCTGATCGGCGGTGCGCACGACAGGACCCGACTCGACCGGGCCCTGCGACACCACGAGCTTCACGCTGCCCCACTCCACGTCGTTCGAACTGGAGATCCGGTAGATGTTGTGCATCTCTCGGTCCCAGGTGACGCCTCCCGGACGGTGGGTCTCGGCGTCCTTGAACAGCTCGAGAACCGGAAGCTCGC
>Ga0272442_10001111_pt1 | contig 41436 bp, 41 predicted proteins | sample SSMForm2O_FD_200262 | JGI IMG/M metagenome (GOLD analysis project Ga0272442, IMG submission 200262) | Marine sediment archaeal communities from Little Sippewissett salt marsh, Falmouth, MA, United States - SSM-Form-2O | ecosystem: Environmental > Aquatic > Marine > Wetlands > Sediment ...
CATCGAGTCCATGAGCTCATGGGAAGATATCCCTCAAATAATATCGGAAGGCCCTGCACAATACTTTTTGGAGTCTGAGGAGGATGCCATATTGATAGAATGGGATGAAAACACAGTGACTGTGATGACCTCAAACGATGTCAACACCCTATCAGATTTCATTTGATCTTATGCAAATATATATTTAGTATAAATGACAAGATATATTGAGTGAAATCATGAAAAAGAAGATATGCATGCTAATCACAAAACCCCCCCATACCACAGAGGGGTGCAAAAGGGTTTGTGGATTATCAAAACGCGCAAGGGAAAAGAAAGTCAAGGTTTCCATATACTTGGTCGGAGACGGGGTTCTTTTCGCCAAAAGCAATCTAGAGGGCAATGCCATGATGACACCAGATGAGTTTATCGACATCAAGGTGAACATGAAGGACCTCATGGCAAGGGGCATCACAAAGGACAAGCTAGAATACGGCATAGAGGCCGTAGAGGACATTGAAGACCTGTTTGTTGTGGATGCCATGGAGAACTCAGGGCTGGTGGTGACATGGTAGATGCTAAAAAGACATTGGCAATAATGCTTTTCTCAGGGCCATACGGGAAGCAGGATGCCGACATCATGTGCAAGATCGCGAACAGCGCCCTCGACAAGGGGTACGGAGTCAAGATATTCCTTTACGGTGAGGGAGTCCATGCCCAACAGGATCATCAGGACCCGAAGCACTTTCTGAACATAGGGAAATACCTTGAAGATCTTTTTAAAAAAGGCGCTGAGATAAAGAGCTGTGTAAGATGCAGTGCTGCCAGAGGATACATGGTGGAAGAGTTCAACGAGGAATTGGACAGATATCCATCAAAGAAGAGCATTGACGCAGTGAAGATATACACCCTCTACTCTTTCATAGACATGGTAAAGGATTGTGATAAGGTAATGACATTTGGGAGTGTTTGAATGGTAAATCTTACAATCGAAGTTACTCATCCCCCCTTTGGTCACGAAAACACCTTTGCAGGACTATATGTTGCTGTGACATCACTGGCAAAGGGAATGAACGTGTCCGTAATCCTCCATGGAGACGGCGTGTATACTGGATTAAAGGGCCAGATAGACCCAGAGAAGAACATCAACATGCTTTCAACTGAAGATCAGCTGGATGACATACTTGCCATGGGTGGCCGGATAATAGCATACACGGACGCATTGATACACCGGGGGATATCAGCTGAAGAGCTCATAGATGGGATAGAGATAAAAAACTCTTCGGAGATCTATGATCTCATGATCGACGAAACGGACAAGATATTGGCATTTTAGTATCTTTGGACGTCAACACTCGGAGATAGCCATAATATTGTATAATTATCGGTTTTATTGACCTATCACGTGTTTTTTTATATACCGAAATAAATAAATACACATAATATGAATTGAATGGAAAATCAAAATAATATCCTTAAAATAATTCATGATTAAATTTTTACTTCATAATTTGGTGAGATAATGGCCAGTAACGAAAAAACAATGTTAGGCGTTGTATTGGTGGGCCTAATACTAGTTGGTTCATACTTAGGATATGATCATTTTCTAAAGGACGATGTTGTTGAAGTGGATGATATCGTTCAGATAAACTATATTGCATGGATCGAAGAGACGGATACGGTATTCGCAACCACGATAGTGAACGAGTACGACATAACCATGGACACGGTCCTTGATGAATCACATAGATACAGGTCCATATCCGTGACGGTCGGACCAGGTGAGGCCTCTAAGGGAACGATAAAGGTGATCGAGGGCCTTGATGAGGGGCTCTTGGGCAGGAAGGTCGGAGACATATTTGAGATCACCATACCCCCTGAGAAGGGATACCTGCCAGATCCGGAGTTGATCTTAGAAGTGGACAGGACCCTTGACAGCTACGAAAAGGAACAAAGCGCCGCACTCTTCCAGGCAATAGACAGAATATATGCAATGACCACCTCAGAGTATGCTGAGCAATATGGAAAGGAAGCTCAGGTTGGGGATATTGTAAATCTTGTAAGCTGGTTGGGTAACGTCACGGCCATAACAGAAGACGTGGTCTATATCCAGGGAAATCCAGATATCGGGACCGTGGTGGATGCGCTTCCTTGGAACATGGAAGTGACAGAGGTAAGTGAGGACGCCATCACATTGACCTTCCTGGCAACGGTCGGGGAGACCTATGAGAACGCCTATGGGTCCATCTTGGTAAATGAAGTTACCGATACTGAGATACTGTTCTACCAGGACACCCTCAATGACCAGATAGAAACAATATACGGGATGGCAGACATTGTAGACCTTGGAGAGAACTTTGAACTCTACATCATCCCAGAGGAAGGCAAGGTAATAAGCTCAGCTGACGGTTATGCAAAGATAAAGAACATAACTGAAACAAGCTTCGACCTTGACTTCAATTCCGGATACATCGGGGTGGACATAGTATACAAGGTAAAGGTCGAAAATATTATCAAGGCAGAGGGCTGATACGCCCTTATCCTATCTTATTTTTTATATCACTTATCATCTCGCATTTTTTGCATAATGAAGATATGGACGGCTCCCCACATTCCTCGCAGGTGCAGATGCTATCAGGTGTGAATCTCTCATTGAGTATTGGGAAAAGCTTGTCATACGTCTTCAGAAGGGCGTGCTTGGTCCCTGGGCGTTTCTCCTCCATGCCATTGAGAAAATTCCTCACATCGTCCCTGAAGGCCTCTGGGGCGTACGGGCACTCCTCAAAGTCAAAGTCTATCCCACTCACAACCGCGTACAGGACGATCTCCTTTTCGGGTATCTCCCTGAGAGGTTTTATCCTGGGTATGAACTTTGGATGTATGTCCTTATAGAACGTGCCTGTTCTTCCAAATCTAGATACGTCCCCCCTGAGCATGTTCATGAGGACCACCTGCGACTCATCATCAAGATTGTGCCCAAGTGCCAGTTTGTTTGCCCCAAGTTCCCTGGACCACTTGTTCAAAAGGTTCCTCCTGAAGACGCCGCAGTAGGAGCAGGCGCCCAGCCTGTCCTCCATCTTTGTGACCTCGTCAAGGGAGTAACCATACTCCCCCTTGAATGAATGTATGTGAAGCTCCAGGTCCAGGTCCTTGCAAGCCTTCCTGATAAAAGGGATGGACAGGTCCCTGTAACCCGATATGCCCTCATCTATCGTGAGGGCAAAAAGATCAAAATCGAATTTGGATGAAAGCTCTTTCAGGAGATGGAGGAGGACCAAGGAATCCTTTCCGCCAGAAACACCGCATGCAATGGTGTCGCCACGCTCCATCAGCTTGTTTATCCTTATGGTGTCCTTGAACTTCTTGAATATGGACCTCTTGAAACATTTTTCACAAAGGTGCTGACCTGAATATCTCCTGAAATATATTGCCTTATGGCCGCATTTGCATATCATTCAACCACCGGACACCACTGGGACGATCTTCACTTCGTCGCCATCCCCCACGCTTTCCTCTTCCTCAACTGGCTCCCCGTTCTTTAACACCACTGCGGTCTCCAAGCTGTATTCCACCAGGGGGAGCAGTTCCCTTATTGGACCATTGAAGGATATGTCCACTATCTTTCTTTCCCTGAGCAGTATTACCTTGACCATGGAATGACCTCAGAACAGATATGGGAATACCAGGCTGGCCAATATCAGGAAACCGATGATGACCGATACTGAGTTGGATATCACAGAGGACAGCCTCTTATTGAATATCTTGTCGGTGAACTCCCTGAACACCCTTCCGCCATCCAGTGGCCCTATCGGCAGCATGTTGAACAGGCCTATCCCAACGTTAAGGAAGAATATGTATTTGATACAGTCTATCAAGAACCAGACGGGTGTTGAGAACGAGTCAGGGAAGACTGCCACATCTATGCCAAGGACCAATGGCGAATATAGGAATGCCAGCAATGGGTTCACGTCCCTGAAAACCGAGCGGTCATATGTGGAAATGCCTATATAACCAACATCCCCTTGGGGGTGCTGACCAAGTTGGAATGAGAATGTGCCCTGGTCTGTATACACGACCATGTCGGCACCAGGCGTCGTAATGTTCATTATGGCTGTGAAGTCGTCATAGTCATTGATCACATAGCTCTTGTCCATGTAGTCTATGCCCTCGAGCACCATTCCCTTTTCAAGGCCAGCTATCCCTCCTGGCTGGTCTGACTCAACTGATGCTATCGAGAGACCGGACCCTGAAAGGCTGGGCACTACAAGTCCGAACAGTATTATCAGGGCCACGAATGCCAACGTGAAGTTGGCCATCGATCCCGCAGAGTATACCTTCACCCTCGCCAGGGGTGTCGATTCCTTCATGCTGTCCTCGTCAGGCTCAACGAACGCAAATGGCAGAACTGCAAAGATGCCTGCTCCAACGGACTTTAGCTTGATGCCGTTTATCCTTGCTATGATGCCATGGGAGAACTCATGGACGAGTATGACCGAGATCAGAGCGATGAGGGAATATGTCAATGGCAGTGTGACCCCCGGGATCACGATCTGCACACCTGTGGTGGCGGATGGCTCATCGAACAGCATCCTGCCGACAAAGAGAAAGTTCGATGTTGTTATGGCCATTGCGGCCACCCCGAGTATTATTCCCAAGAAAGAGTATGCAACCCAGACAGGCCTGATGCCCTTGGCTATTGCATCAATGAGATGTGTCAACTTTTCCGTCCTGGCTATGAACTGGAAAAGGCCTACCTCTATGTTGTATCTGGAAAATCCCTGGCGTTGATCTATAAAGTATATTAAGACCCAAAAGCCCAAGAATAACGCCAACACAGTTGATAAGGTGTCCAAAATATCACCAAAAATCTAGGCAGTTACATGCAGAATTATGAATACAACTGCAAGGACCACTGATGCCGCTACAACTACCTTAGGACCCATCTTTATTCCTTGAGTGTCCTCATCAAAATACCTGATAAGTCCAGCCCCTGTAGGCGGCAGTGCGCCACCTCCAGCAGTCTCACGCTTACTTCTAGCCATAAAATCAGAATCGACTAATAAAAAATCAATATATAATACTTTCGGTTTTGCTGTGGCAATCGTTCATTGTAATGTTGAAAGATACCTTATCAAAAGCAACATGACCACCCACACGCAGAATATCAGGACAAACATGTATAGAATGTACCTGAAGTAACCAAATATCTCCGATATGTACTTTGCAGGCCTGACATGAAGTCCGTTAACATATATCAACTGAGTGATCGATAGTATGAGCAATATGTACGTGAACACCACAAGTCCCTGCGTTATGAGGGGAAGTGGGGTCCATATGTTCTCTGATGTGTTGAATCTCACATATGTGCTGCCATGGGGCGGCAGTGGCTCATCCAAAACCAGGACAGGATTCTCACAGTCTATGTAGGATATGTATATGTGCTTTCCCTCATGGACCACCTCCACCCATGTGTGTTCCGTGCCCATCACGACATACGCGTCATAACCCCTTTTGAGAAGCATTGTGCTTATTAAGACCGCCTTGCCATCACAGTCGTCGGCGCCTTTGGATATCACCTCCGAGGGTTTGGACAAGTGGTCAAGGCTGAAATAGACTGAAAAGTCGTTCTTGTATTTTATCTTATAAGTTATAAAACAGTATATTTCATGGAATATCGTTGTATCTCCATTGAAACAGGGCCCCACCAACCCATCGGCAATGTTCCTATTGAAGAATATGAACTCGTTCTCGAGCTCCCTAAGCTCATTATCGTCTATCACGAGCAGGCCAGAGGGGTTTGCCCTTCGCTCCACCTGTTCTGGCCAGGCGGTCGGATTCAGGCTCCCTCCGGTTCCTATTACGAATATGACCAGAACAATGGATATGATAGCAGAGCGAAAGAAAATCTTTCTCCATCCTTCCAGCTTTATCTGATCACACCTTTGAACCCTTTTTTCTCCTGTACTCCTCAAAGTATCCTTTGATGACCAGCCCTACTATCACCCCGATCAGGCAATAGAACATTCCAAGCAGGCCGCCGTAGAAAGCGGTCCCAAGTGTCGAGCTTATGATATTGTCCTCAGCCCCCCCTAGCCAGTAGTATATCCCAAAGGCTGCGCCTATGGCAACAGACCCAAAGAGACCAACGATATATCCGCTGAAAGCTCCTACAAAGCCCCCGCCGATCCTAGAGCACATCCATGACGATAGGCCTGCGGATAGCATCCCTATCACCAGGTTAATGCTATCAATGTCATCGATGCCCCCGGACAGGGCAATCGTGACTGCAATCCCGGCCAGGGCGCCGATGATGAATTCGAGAAATTCCCTGTTGTTAATGATGTCGTAAATCAGGCCCTTTTGTATGTAGAACAGATATCCCAGCACAAATAGCTCCATGATGATCACAATGCTCAGAAGGGACCAATAGTACCTGGAACCCATCACCATTAGCTGATCCTCGTAGAATAGCTCCACCCTGTCCTTGAATGTGAGCATGACAATGGTTGAGCCATAGTTCGAGTCTATGTACCGGATTTCATGATCTATTGTATATTTCCAGTCGGCCGACTTCCTGGCCTCCCTGTGCATGAAGAACTCATCGTTCCTTGAATAGGACACATACTCCCCCCAAAACGATAAGTATATGCTGTCCGCTCCCTCGATGAACTTAATCTGCGCACCGTCTCTGTCAAACAGGTAGGCGTTCTTGTCAGCGCACCATATCAATGACTCTGAGCCGCTTGAACGTATGAAAACCTCCTTGACAGGGCTGTTCAGGCTCTTCTTCCACAATAGGTCCTTTTCCTCAATATCATATAGGTAAACAGACCCGCTGGAAGTGCCAACAAGCGCGAATTTTGCAAACGGTGATATTGCCATTGATGTTATGTCGGAGTCGCATGTGCACTGCCATTCCAGGGATTGCTCAAACGTGCGGTAAACGTACATCTCCCCGGATCTTGAGCCTACAAGGACAATGTCACCATAGTGTGATATCCTTGTGCTGTCAACGCCGCCCTCAAAATCCCATCTGGCAAGTGGTTGATCGCTCCTGGACGAATACATGTAAACAGAATTATCGGTATGGACAAGGATCCTTGTGGTCTGGGCCGTTCCCCCTATGACAACTAGGCCCCCAAGCTCTATATTCTCATCGAAGTGAACCATATACTGCAATGTCAAAAGCCCCGGCTCGCCGCCAAATCTAAAGAGGTACAGATTGTTCTCCATGTCTATTGCGACCATGGACTTTATGTCATTGGACACTGTAACACTCTTGACGCCCGAGTCTAGGGTGTAACTCCTTATTGGGTTGGGATTGGATGCATAGTGTAAGTAAATCGTGTCCCCCGCACCATATATGAACGCCTCTCCGACACCGCTTAGATTACTGTCTAGTATGTCACTGTCAGTGTTGAATACCCAATCGGGATCGTTCTCCCTTACCGTTCCAGAAAATATCAATGATGCCAGAGCTATATCCAAAAATAAGAAAATAATGGAAAGAACTAATATGATTAGCTTAATCCTTTTTTTATCCATTAAATCACTGTTCTTCTAATTCATAATCAAAGTACCTTTCCAAGGATACCTCAGGGACAAAGTAGTTCCCATCCACGTCCTCCTCAACAAGGAACATCACCCTCCAGATGTTGTTCTTGATGATTGATACCGCATGCAACCTCACAAAAACATCCTCGGTTCCGGATATCACGGGGGGGATGTTGGGGCCAAGGATCGTCAGAAATTCCCTGATCAGTTCAAGATCAATTGTGGTTATTGCGGCAGTGTACTGGAACTCGTCGTAATAATAATCTGAGGTCACTCCCTCAAAGTAGGCTTCTACCTCTTCGTTGGATATCACGCCACCGGTAGCCGCCTCCTTGAAGTCCTCAAGGGCGGTGAGGAATGCCCCCTCGTTATCTATGGGGATGGAGGTGGTACTGTTCCCTATCCTATATTCTGTCGGCAGCTTTTGCCTCATTTCACTGTTCTGGAAAGTGTATAACAGTGTGACCTCGTTCTCAAGCACAAGATTCAGGGCAGAATTGTCAGATACCCATCGGTTATCTCTTAAGAACTCATCTTGAGAGGATAATGAAAAATAATACGCTCCCGCCACTATCATCACGAATATCACATATATGGCGCCAGCCCTTTTCATCGATATGTCAATCATAATAATCACCTGTCATAGATCCAGCATGCCACCATGTGATTCTTCTCCACTTCCTTTAGCGCTGGACAATCAACTTTACATTTCTTTTCATCAATAAGATCCATGCATCTTGTATGGAATCTGCATCCGGGTGGCGGGTTGATTGCGTTGGGCAGATTTCCTTTCAGGATAATCCTTTTTTTATGGGCTTCGAACTCGGGATCCGCCACTGGAAGCGCAGATAGCAAAGCTTTCGTATATGGGTGCAGCGGATTGTTGAACACTTTTTCGGAGTCGCCGTATTCCACGACCCTTCCCAGATACTGGACAGCTATCTCATCTGCCATGTGATGGACAACCCCCAGGTCATGCGATATGAAAATGTAGGCCATTTCCTTTTGTCTTTGCAGGTCCTTGAGCAGATTGAGCACCTGCGCCTGCACGGACACGTCCACGGCGGACGTGGGCTCATCAAGGATCAACAGGTCTGGTTGGGATGCCATCGCCCTAGCGATGCCGATCCTTTGCCTTTGGCCACCAGAGAACTCATGGGGATACCTGTTGATGTGCTCAGGCTTGAGGCCTACAGTCTCTAAGAGCTCTATGACCCTGTTTTCCTTCTCTTTCCTTCCTGAGACCAGTTTTAATATGTCCAGGGGTTCTCCAACGATGTTTCTTATCGACCATCTCGGATTGAGTGACGATTGCGGGTCCTGGAAGACCATCTGTATGGTCTTTCTGATGGTCTTAAGCTCCTCATCGTTCGGGTTTAGCATATCTATTGGCTCACCGTTCGGATTGAGAGTGACAGACCCTGAATCCGGTTTGTACAACCCCACCAGTGTCTTTCCCAGCGTGGTCTTTCCACATCCAGACTCGCCTACAACCCCCAGCGTCTTCTTTCTTTTCAGATTGAACGTAACGTCATCTACGGCCCTGAGATAGAATGTCTTTCTCTTTATAATGCCCCTCTGGAAAGAGAAATACTTTTTAAGATTATTAACTTCCAACAATGGTCTACTCATCGCAAGCAGCCCCCTTTTTGAGATCCTTTATGACCTCATCGACATGCCAGCATTCCACAAAATGATCTTCGGTCTCGACGGGTTTGAGCTCAGGGATCTTCTCCTTGCAGATGTCAGTGGCATACGGGCACCTTGGATGGAATCTGCATCCAGATGGCGGATGAATCAGATTGGGAACAGAACCAGGTATGAAACTGAGCTTGTCCTTTTTCTCGGTGATCACAGGCACCGCAGCGATTAGCCCCTGTGAATAAGGGTGCAGCGGCCTCTTGAAAAGGGTGAACTTATCCGCCAGCTCAACGACCCTTCCAGCATACATTACCCCGACCCTGTCACTGGTCTCGGCCACAATGCCGAGATTATGGGTGATGAGTATCAACGATGTCTGGAACTCTTCCTTTAGTTCCTGCATCAACTCCAGTACCCTGGCCTGTATTGTGACGTCCAGGGCAGTGGTCGGTTCATCGGCAAATATGAGCGCAGGTTCGGCCGCGAGCGAGATGGATATCACTATCCTCTGTCTCTGCCCACCTGACAGCTGATGGGGGTACTTCTTGAATATCTCCTCAGGGGGCGTTAATTCAACTTCCTCTATAAGCTTCAATGCCTCTTTCTTTGATTCATCGTCAGAGAGCTCCTTGTGAAGCTTAATGACCTCCAAAAGCTGGTCCCCAACAGTCAGTACAGGGTTTAATGATGTCATTGGGTCCTGAGTTATGAGGGACATTCCAAAACCACGTATCTTCAACATATCCGATGAATCCAGCTTCAGGATCTGCAGAGGCCCCTTGTCCTTTATTTTGAGCCTTTTCTTAGATTCATCATCATAGAACAATACTTCCCCCTTGAGGGTCTTGCCTGATATTGAAAGCAGGCGAAGTATGGAAAGGGCTGTGACGCTCTTGCCACAACCGGTCTCGCCTACAAGCGCAAGGGTCTCACCCTTATAAAGATTGAAACTGACTCCTTCCAAGGCCTTTACAACGCCATCCTCTGTATAGAATCTTGTCACGAGGTCTTTTACTTCCATCAAAATCTCTTTTTCAGCCATTCATGTTCACCTACAGTTTCAATCTGGGATCTATGGCGTCCCTAATGCCGTCCCCAAGAGTAGTAAAACCCAATATGGTCAGGAACAGGGCTATCCCTGGAAACAGCGCCAAGTAAATGTACTTGCTCTGAGTAACGAAAGAATTACCTTCCGATAGGAGCCTCCCCCAAGATGGGGTTGTGATATCCGCACCGAAACCCAGGAATGAAAGTCCTGCCTCGGTCAAGATAATTCCTGCTATCCCAAGGGTCATTACAACTATTACAGGCCCCAGCGTATTGATCGCAATGTGCCTAAAAAGAATCGAGGTCCTCGATGCCCCAACTACCTTTGCTGCTGCAACGTAGTCCCTTTCTTTTATGGAAAACACCTGCCCCCTCACTTGCCTAAAGATTCCTGGCCAGCCAAAGATGGTCAATGCTAGGAATACCATGAGAAGATGCGCATCCATGCCAAGCATATCTGCAAAATCGATGATCCGCTCATTGAGAGCGGGGTTTGCTCTTAGTGCCCCTACAAGCACGATAACAAGCACCAGGAACGGGAAGCTCATGATCACATCTGTGAAATAATGTATTATCTTATCAATGGCGCCGCCATAATATCCGGCCACGACCCCCAGGGTTATGCCTATTATTGCAACTATCATCTCTACACCCAAACCAAGGATGAGAGATATCTGTGAACCATAGCATATCAATGAGAAAAGGTCCTCTCCACTGGACACTGTACCAAATGGGTGCTCTGATGATGGTGGCATTAAGGCGAATTCCTTCCATTCCGACTGATATGTGCTGTCGTATATCGCTACCTCGGGAGCAAATATAGCCAATATGGACACAGACACCACTATGAAGAGACCGACAGTGGCCAGCTTGTTCCTATATAGCCTGCTAAAGAATCTTGTGATGGGGTCCTTTTCACCACTGTAGTTAATATCCTTCCATTTTTTGAATAAAAGATCCAATAGAAGATACCATATGACAATATAAACTCCCACTACAGCGAGCCTGATGCCCCAAGTGTCTATGTTCTCCCTGTTTATGAACAGCATCTTAATGGCGATAAGAACAATTGCAACCAGGGCAAACTTCAAGTATAGTTGCCTGGTAAGATGCTTCTTCTTATCTTCCATTTCCTTGAAATCTATCGCTTCCGCCATCTTGATCACCTCAAGCTCACCCTGGGATCTATTCTAGAGTAAAGCAAGTCTACAATAAGATTGACTATGACCACGCCGCCTGTGTACACAAGAGTAAGAGCTATGACCACAGGATAGTCCCTATAGTTTATGGCATCGATGTAAAGTTTGCCAATGCCGTTTATTCCAAACACGGTCTCGGTCAGTACCGCACCTCCAACAAGTAGCAGGAACTGTAGCCCAACGTTCGTCACTACGGGTATCAAGGCGTTCCTAAGGGCATGTTTCAATATGACCGCCCTCTCTGAGAGTCCCTTTGCCCTTGCCAAGGTTATATAGTCCTCCCTGACGACCTCCAGCATTGAGGACCTGGTCAGTCTCGTATTTGATGCCATCATGCCTGTGGCCACTGTAATTATAGGTAAAGCATAATCCTTGAGACTTACGAAGAATCCAACTGGCGTCCATATGTATCCATATTCGACCTCAGGGACGGGATTCGTCCATCCAAGCTTTACCGCAATGATGGCAATCAGCATCATCCCCAACCAAAAGTTTGGAATCGACACCCCGATCTGCGACAACAATACGGCGAAGTTATCAAAGGGGGTATTTTGCTTGTATGCAGCTAGGACACCCAACGGTATGGACAACAGCACTGCAAAAAATATCGACCATACACCATAATACGCGGTTACGGGAAGCCGATACCGTATTAAATCTATCACCTCCCTGGGATAATACCTAAAGGACACACCAAGATTCCCTCTGAGAAAATTCTTCAGATATTCAAAATATTGGACATAACGAGGTTCGTCCAATCCCCATTGCTGCCTTATCAATTCCACAGCTTCTTCACTGCCATGCTGCCCCAGCGAAACCCTTGCAGGGTCCCCAGGCAACATAAATGTCAAAAAAAATGTAATAGTATAAACACCAATCATAACAAGAACCGCTATTGCGAGTTTTTTAGCGACATATTCCCTCAATGTACCACCGAATTTACTTTTTTGTTATCAATGTACTTTTATTGTAAATATAATATATAATATTACGCATAATGAATTAGTTTAATATAAAAAATATTCGGTTAAAACTAATCAATATGTTAAAAAAATCATATATGATACTTTTTTACATTAATTATAGAACAAGCCATATTTTAAAAATAATAATGCTGGTATAATTCGTGCCAGAATATGCCCACTATAAAATAAAATTCCACTAATAAGTCCGAAATAAAACGTGGAAGAAATTTAAAATAAAAAAGAAAAAGATAGAGAGAGTTTATAATTCTCTGTGGTCTGCATCAAGCCACATACCGAGCTGCTTCTCTACGTGTGGTCCCATTGGTCCAGCGGTGTATCCGTGTAACCAAGTGTGTATGGCCCTTGTAGCCCTTGAATGGAAGAACCATAAGTATGGGCAATCATTCTGAAGCTTCTGCTCGATGTTGTATGCAAGTGTCAGTCTCTCTTCCATGTTCGGGTTGTTCCTAAGTTCCTGTACCCAAGCGTCGAGTTCTGCATCGGAGTACCTGCTGCTGTTTGGATCTGGTATGTTGTCAGTCTCAAACAACATCTGGAAGTTCTCTGGGTCTGGATAATCTGCGATCCAGCCAAGTGTCATGAGCGTGTAGTTACCCTCATCCGCACTCTGTAGCAGAGTACCGAAATCGTATTGCTGGTAGGTCATCTCAATGCCCAGGTCAGCAAGGTTGTCGATCCATACCTTTGATGCCTCTTGATATGTGGTCGAAACGTATGAGGCTAGCTCAATCTTGAGTTCCTGTCCCTCAAACTCTCTTATTCCATCTCCATTGGTGTCCACGATTCCAGCGTCATCCAGTATGGTTGCTGCCTTTGCAGCATCGTAGGTCCACTCATATGAATCATAGAGTTCCTGAGAGAATCCAAAGATTCCAGGTGGCAATATACCATGTGCTGGCATAAATCTGCCTTTGTATATGGTGTCAATTACAGACGCCCTCTCGATACCGCATGTGACTGCCTGCCTGAGTTCAAGGCTCGTGAACGGCCATGCCCCACAGTTGAAGTACATGAAGTATGTAGCCAGTTCAGAGATAGTTTGCAGAGTCTCTGGGTAATTCTCGTTGAAGTCATCCCAGTACTGTGATGGTATACCGCAGACATCGATCTGTCCTGCCTTCCAAGCCTGAACGATTGTATCGTCCTCTTCGACAAACCTGTACCTGTATTCATCCAGGTATGGCCTGCCTGCCCAGTAGCCAGTGTTTGCTTCGAGTGTCAGGTGGTCACCGGAAACATACTCTTGTAGTTTCCATGGGCCAGTGCCAACGGGGAAAAAGAGCCAGTTCTTTGTAACTCCTTCTTCTGCTGTAGCACCAACGACCTCAGATGATGAGACGTAGTCCATTGGCAATACCTTGAAGCATGTGTATGTCATCAGGGTAAGGAATGGTGCAAAGGGATCCTTGAGCGTTACTTCAAATACATAGTCACTGACCGCTCTGTAGGATTCAACATAGTTTGTAAGGAAAGTAATCCTGGCACTAGCGTATACCGGGTTGCCTAACCTGTCCCATGAGAATTCGATATCCTCAGCTGTGAAAGCCTCACCGTTCGTGAATTCCACACCTTGGCGAATGTAGAACGTGTATACGTCACCGGCAGCATTTGCTTCCCAAGCGACTGCCAAATCTGGCATTGGGTCTGTCGTTCCTGGCACATATTGCACAAGTCCGCTGTAAAGCTTTGACACTACTCCATCGGAAGCTGTGTCCGTGACATCAATAGGATCCCAGTCAGAGATCTCTGCTGTCATAGATCTGTAAGCTCCTCCGGCCATCGTGGCAAAATCAACTTCTGCATCATCCCTACCAAGGTACATATCGTACGGGTAGGCTACGCCGTCTCCGTCAAAATCGGTGGACTCGAAATATGTCATCCAAGCCGCATCCATGCCAGCTGGCAATTCGTTATAAACGGTTTCTGGCGGGGCTTCTGTTGTAGTTGGGGGAGGTGTGGTCGTTTCCTCTTCCTCACCACCACCTATACAAGCGGAGCAAGTCACTGCAATCAGCGTCACAATCAAAAACAAAGCTCCAAACTTTTTCCAATCATTATGCATGCATTTTCCCTCCATTCGCATATATGCGAAAAGAATCTATATTTGGATATTGTCCAATATATAGCAAGTATATACTATATATAAAACACTTTAAAAATAGGTTAAAATTATATAAATATCTTTCGGTAAATAACAACAATATACGATATTATAGCTTTTTTTATTGTTTAAAATGTAATTATTAAATATTAATTAAATTCATTACATAAATAAAATTATAAAATAAAAATATTATATTAATCAAATGAAAAAGCATAATAAAAAGAAATAATTCATTGTTTTAAACAAGAATTTATATAATAAAATAATTATATAAGATAAGATATGCTTATACGAATATATTGCTCATAGCTCTTCGTTGAAGAATCTCAAAAGATCGATGTCCCTGACCATTCCTATGATATCGTTGTCCTCGTCTATTACGGGAAGCTGCTCAACATCATGCTTGCGCATCAATCTCGCGCATTCCGTGATGGACGTTGTGGGTGATACCTTTATGACATCCCCTGTCATGAAGTCCTTTGCCGGCATATTGGGAAGCTTGAGCCTCTTTGTCCCTATGTAGAGCGTGCTCTTTGTCTCCCATGTCCAGTCATCGTCGTCCGCTCCCTTGTTCATTGATGTCCTTTCGGTCTCATCGACTATCTCACCATGCTTTATCAGGTCTGAGTTGTCCAAGAGCCCCGAAAGCTGTCCCATGTTGTCAATGAGCACGACGGACAAAGATTTTGAATACTCCATGACCTTGAGTATGACTGGCAGCGGAGTTTCCTCCCATGCGGATGTAACGCGCATCTTCATGTAATCAGAACAGGCCCCATCATGGTCGAATGTGGAAAGCCCCCTCTTTATCATGTCCTCTACGGTGAGCATCCCGACAAGAATGCTGTTCTCAACGACGGGCAATCTGTAAACATCCTTTTCCATGAAAATCTGAGCTGCTTCCTTTATGCCTTGATTTGAGTCAACGGTAACGACCAGCCTTCTCATTACAAGAGCGATCTGCTCCTCATCTGGATTCCTCAAAAGCTCATCTAGCGTTATCATGCCTACAAGTTTTTTGGTCTTCTCCTCGACCACAGGAAGACCAGAAACATTGTATTTCTGCATAAGCTCAAGCGCCTTCTTCCTTCTTCCTGGGACATTGACACATATAACGTCCTTGGACATAACGTCTGCAACTTTCATGTTAAGCACACAATTGTAAATCCTTGTTAGTTATATAAACATTTCTATAATTTTGAATGCTATAAAGGTGTATTATTTACATAAAAATGGAAAAAAACGGTCAAGTCATTCGTGTTACGACCGCCGTTCCATCATCATTTTCTGCGACAATCATCGCTTCTGGTATCATTTCCTTTATATCTTCAACATGTGTTATGATGATTATTTGCGAAAAGAAATTCTCAAGCTTGTTCAGGGTGGCCATTAGGTTGCGCCTTCTGTCGGCGTCCAGGGAAGAGAAGGTCTCGTCAAGGAAGAGAGACTCCAGATGGGCAAATCCCTGTTCCTTGGACAAGGACACGAGGACCCTGGATATTCCTATCCTGAGGCAAAGATTGATAAGGTCCTTTTCGCCTCCCGAAAATCTGTATATCGGATAGAAAATGCCATTGTGGGATACCTGCAACGTGTAATCCTCGTCTATCATCACTGCAGGGTACTTTCCCTGGGTGATCGTGTCAAGAAGCCTGGACACCTCCGTCTGTATAATCGGCTTCAGCCGTTCGTGTATGTTTATGGGAATGTTCCTGAATGCATCCGAAAGTACTGTGTATTGTTTTATGGAATCCCTGATCGATCTTTTTTTGTCTTCTGCCACCCTAAGCCTTTCCCTGGTTTGTCCCAATAGGGATTTGAACTTATCGTTTGATCTGATCTGTTGATTTATCTCTCCCTCATTGACCTTTTCAGTGGATATAGATCCCTCTATGTCCTTCATGGCGATTATGACACGATCGAGCTTGCCCTTCACCTTTGAAAGTTCTGAGATGGATCCTTGCTTTCCTTCCAGGTCATTTTCAATCAATTCAAGCTCTGAACGTAGCTCCCTTGCCTCTTTTCGATAATCGTCTTCCTTGATCGCGACCGTATGAAGCCTCTCACTTCTCAATATCAACTTCTCATAATCCTTGGTATCCTCATTGAGGGTGCCATATAGCTCATCGTCATAATCCAGTTTTTCAATTGAATCGGAGTTTGTTCTTATCTCCTCGTTGAGAGAACTGATCCTTGAGAGATGTGCCGACTCGAGCGCCTTTCTCTCCTCAATGGCCTCGCTAATCGATAATTCTGCGTCTCTCAGGTTTCTCTTGGCCATATCTAATTCATGTTTCTTCTTGGATAGGGCCCTATCCAGCGCCTTTGCCTCTTTGTGCTTTTCCAGCAAATCGGATAGTCTCTTTTGGGAACCTTCCCAGAGCTCTTCCAATCTGCCAAGCTTATTCTTTTGTCTTGATATCATTGCTGAGCTCTTTTTCAATCCCAACTCATTTTCACTGAGGATGCCCATTCTCGTTTCCTCTTCCAGGGGTTGGCGGCATGTGGGGCATACTGATGAATCCCTTATCGATGAGATGAGCTCCTTGTCTTTTTCGAGCTTTTCCGCGATGGTCAGCATTTTCGTGAGTTCCTGATTCTCCCTTCCTATCCTGGAATTGATCTTTTCCAATTCGCTCCTCGAACGCTCTATCTCAAGTTCGATCACGTCAGGGTCCACATGATCATCGAAAATGCCCTCTATGTCTTTCTCCAGATCTCCTGCCTCCTTGGCGAACATGTCCCTCTTTGACCTCAAGGCGCCCATCTTATTGTCTATCGAGGACAACCTGGACTTATGGTCCTGTTCTGATATTCCTCTCCTTGAGAGAAGCTCCTTGGCCACCTGGCAAAGCTCATTGTATCTTTCCCTTATAGGGGCAATGGCATCGAGCCTCTCCCTCTTGCCCCTGAGGTCTGCGATATTGGACTTAAGGGACTCGTGCTCCTTGCGGGCACTCTCCGCTTCCAATATATTTTCATTCATCTTCCCTATGGACTCCTCTAGGCCCCTCTTCCGCTCAGAAAGCCCTCGAGCAGCGTTCTTGAGCTCACCGAGCTCATCGATGGCCTCATCGAGCTTGCCCTTCTCGATCTCAAGCCTCTCCAGGTCCGCCTTGAGGGAAAGGATCCTTTTTTTGTGCTGGGATAGTTTGTCACTTAACCCCCTTTCATCGCAAAGTATGACTGAATAGTTGTCCATCTCCCTCTTCAGGGAACTTATCTCCTCTTCTTTTTTTATGAGCCCGGAATCCTCCGATCTCTTAAGTTCCTTCGTATCATAGTTGAACTGGTCGTAAAGCTGGAGGTTGAAAAGCCTATTGATGATCTCTTTTCTCTTGGAGGCCCTCTGGCTTGTGAGAAGGTCGATCTCGTTTTGCCTTATGAAAGATGCCGAGATAAATGCCTTGGCATCGAGGCCCAGTGTCTTGGCAATATATGCCGTGACCTCCTTGGAGGACCTTGCAACAAGCTCCCCTTCCAGCCTTACCGCCGATGAAACACCATCCTTTCTTAAAAATCTGTGAACATTGTAGGTCTGGCCGTCATACCTGAACGTGACCTCAACGCCCATGTCCTCCTGGCCGTCCCGGATCAGCTCGTCCTGTTTCACGTTCTGCCCTTCCTTTCCCATTGTCGGTGTAACGCCATACAGGCACCAGCAGACAGCATCGAATATCGATGACTTCCCAGAGCCGTTCGCCCCAAATATGCCGAGCACCTTTTTGCCAAGGATTATCCTTTCCTGCGCATACTTCTTGAAGTTTATCAGGTCCACTTGCTCTATGATCATCTCTCAATTCTCCCTTCTATGACCTTGCTGCCCCTCTCGTACAGGGCTTCACTGAAGTTTTCTGTCATCTTTAGATAGCGTTCCAGTTCTGCATAGGGGGAGAATATCACCTTGTCCTCCCTGATCCTGAGATTCTGATTTGCGATGGTCCTATCAACGATGGTGAAATGGGACGCGCCAATGGCGCACTCCCTTATCTGGGCATAGTTTATGCTGTTCCTTTCCAGGTCCTTCATATTCCCGACAAGCTCCAGCCGAACGACCTTTTCACTGACATCCATGTTCTCCAGGATGGACAGGCAATTCTCGGTGATCTCATACCCAGTGAGTCCCTCTACGTCCAGTGGTTTGGACATCATCTCCCTTGTCGAGACCTCTATGAACTCTGGCTCACTGCCCACCACGTAGAATCCTTTCCTCTCATTGACCTCATTGAAGTCGTAGCGCTCCAGCGAACCTGAATAGAATATCCTGCGGTCCTTGCTGGAGAGGTCCTGCGCCTTATGTATGTGGCCAAGGGCTGTGTAGTCATATCCCGGGATCTCGGACCGCTTAAGGGCGGCCTCCTCAAAACACATGTAGCGCTCGGAACCGACCTTTGCGCCTTCGATCGTGGTATGCATCATCAATATTGAGATGCAGTTTGCCTTTGGGGCCGCCATGTGCTTTTGGGGGTGTGCCGTGTAGGGTATCGCATTTATCCAGTAATCACCTATCTGCAGCTGCCTTGGGTAGAGCACGACGTGGATATGCTCAATATCCTTGTAGAGCACAAGAGGGTTGGATACCCCCTTGCTTCTCGGGGTCTCGTGATTTCCAGAGATGACGACCGTATCGACCTTTGCCCTGGACAGCCTCATGAACTGCTCCTGGACGGCCCTCCTCATGTAATTGGTTGGATTTACCCTGTCAAAAAGATCTCCGCAGAACAGAAACATATCTGGTTCCATCTCAACCACCTTGTCACATAGCTCATTGAAGGAATGAAGAAAGTCCATGCTCCTCAGATTAAGGCCAGATACGGGGTCTGCCTTTGAATACCTGCTTATCCCCAGATGCGCATCTGCAGCATGGATGAACACTGCTATCGCCTCAAAGCTTCTATTAGCCTGTCGATATCTTCCTTGTTGTTCCAAAAATGGGTCGAGGCCCTCAGGCCGTTGCGCGATGACACCAATATGCGCTGTGCTAGCAGGTCCTGCACAATCTCCTTGGAGTTCTTCACATCGCTTGTGACAATGCCGCCGTGTGCCTCACGGGGCGTGATGATCCTGAATCCAAGCTCAGAGAGCCTATCCATGAGATACTCAGATAATATAGTAACTTCATCCTCAATGGCGCCCAGGCCCCTTTTGAGCATCACCTCAACAGACCTTGACATGCCCATGATGCCAGGAAAATTAAGATTTCCAATCTCAAACTTTCTGGCAGAATTGGCAAGTCTCGTGTTCTGGAGGCTGAAGTCCTCATTGTCCTCGAGGGACGACCAACCTATGTAAGGGGGATCATAATCATCAAGAAGCTCACTGGACATGTAGAATATCCCAACACCAAAGGGCGAGGTGAGCCATTTGTGTGACCCGCAACAAAGAATGTCGATCCCCTGTTCCCGCACATCCATCTGCATGGCGCCAAGCGCCTGCACAGCATCGGAGACCACCAAGGCCCCATGATCGTGGGCGATCTCTGCTATCTCCCTCGTGGGCATCCTCGCGCCAGTGTTATATGCTATCTCAGAGAAGGCGACGACCTCCGTGTTGTCATCTATGAGTCTCTCAAACGATGACACGTCGACCTCCCCATCGGCAACGTCTGCCACACGGAGATCGCTGTATTTTATCCTCCACGGCAGGAAGTTGGACGGGAACTCCACATTGGTCGTGACCGCATTGCCGCCTCCAGGCAGCATCGAACAGGCGGTGTTGATGCATTCGCCGGTGTTTTTCAAAAAGGATATCTCCCGGGCATCGCCGCCAATTAGGGCAGCGCACCTGTTCCTGGCGACATTCACCTTTTCCATCCACACGTCCCAGGCGGCCTCTGCAAACCGTGAGTGGGACTGTAAGAACGCTTCCACTTCCCGCACAACATATCTGGGTAGAGGGGACGTGGCCGCCGTGTTGAGGTATGCATATTCCTTGGTTATGTCAAATTGGTCCCTAATGCTCATATCTATCACTAATTGAATGAAAAATCATCATCATGCTCTTCGATATCCCCTTTAGCAGGTTTGTATATCGGTATCATCCCGGAAAGGGGTATGGGCACGGATATCCCCGTGATTATGGCCTCGCCGACGTCCAGCCTGGACATCTCATCCTTGAAGTCGGAAAGGTCGTTTTCCGATGACATCACCAAGTGTTCCCTGTCCTTCATGTTGGTCAGTAGCATGATTATGACCGTGTTAAGCTGGGAGATTATCTCTTCATGAATCTTTCTTGGCATCTGGTCGACGACCAGCAGGCCAAGGCCGAACTTCCTGCCTTCCCTGACGATGTTCTCAAATATAGTGGCCCTGGCAATGTCCTTTGAAAGCATCTTATGTGCCTCTTCGAGCACGATGAGGGTCTCAGGCAGGTCTATGTCCTTCTTCCTTGCATTCTTGAACCTCTCCAGCAAATATCTTGATATCACTGTTGTGATCAATCTTATGGCATAATCGTTATGCTCATAGTCCCCGAAGTCCATCACTATCGTCCTGCCATTGCATATGGCGTCGTAGATGTACTTTAGAGAGTTAAAATCGGTCCCTACGTACTCCTGTGAGTACAGCGCCCCGATCTTTCTCTTGATGGTCAGTATCGTGAGCTCGTTGATCTGTTTCTTGAAGTCCCTGTGTATCACTTCGGCATCGGTGTCTTTGATATATTTTATCCATCCCTTGTACTTTTTGTTCCTGATGGCCTCTGCCGCCTCCATCTGCGTGTCGTTCAGCGATGACACGAGTCTCACATCCTTTGGTTTTATGGCCTCCAATGGGAGGGATATCGTGATGTCCTCGTTGTTTGCTATGCCCATGACTATTACGTTCTTGTACGGCCTTAATCCATCGTGCCTTGAATACTCGCCGTGCACATCAAATACCAGGGATGGGCAACCGTCCGCTATGAGCCTGGAGATAAGGACCTTGACCGTGTTTGACTTTCCGCTGCCCGTCTTTCCGAAGACCCCGCAGTGGCGGGTGATGAGCGTGGACCTGTTAAGCCTTATGTTCACATCGAGATCCCTCAATTTGCCTATCTCGATGGCATTGCCATCGCTTGGCCCAAGGAATCTCAGGTCGTCCTCAGTGGCTTTTCTGGCGCATGACAGAAAACGTGGGATCGTCTTTGCCCCCGAGAGCCTGCCAGATATCTTTCCTAGGAGCCTTGCCCTGCAAATATAGTAGAACTGTGACCCGAGGGCGGACCCAATGTCCCCGTAGACGCTCTCGCTGCCGAGCGCTGCGACCTTGTCGGCAAGATTGCTCTCGCCAAGATTCTTCATCTCCAATGAGACCACTCTTGCCAGATAAGTGAAATGGGATTCGATGATTATCTGGGTCCCAAGCTGTATTGACTCCACCTCGACACCATCATCTATCCTCAGAATCACTTCCTGAGTAGAAGAAGAGATAACCTTTCCTATCATTGAAAAATAATCATAGATTTGATATATAATTATTTTCATGAAAAATAATTGCATTAATGATGAACAATAAGAAGAAATAAAAGTAAGATGGGCCAAATAGGGTCCATCTTGGCCCAAATCGCCTATTTCCCAACTAAGGGTACTCAAAAGGAATTTGTATCTTTACTGGAAGATTTGCCGTCGGAATCTCAATAGTAAACGTGAATGTCTCAGAATCCTCGTTAATTTCCTCAAACACGAGATAGCCCTCCCTCTCCTCCAGCGGACCATAGTCTCCACTTAGATCAGTTGGGGAGCCAATGAAGTATATAGGCCACTTATAGTTCGTATCATCCACAATGTAACAATTGATATTTGGGTATATGGTATTGGTGCCATTCATCGTGTTCTCTATCTTGAGATCCACCCTGAAGTGTGTTACCTCAGGTCCCGCTGTGCCATATTTGCTATGCGTGAAGAAACCCACTCTCTGGATTGTCACTGTGAAGCTTTTCATGGAATCAGAGGTTCCGATCTCCTTGATGCTCGTGAATGGAGGCATGGTCGTGGGCGGGGCTGTGGTGGTCGGGGCGGCAGTTGTCGTGGGCGGGGCTGTGGTGGTCGGGGCGGCAGTTGTCGTGGGCGGGGCTGTGGTGGTCGGGGCGGCAGTTGTCGTGGGCGGGGCTGTGGTCTCCGCATCATCGCCATCCAGTATACAGCCACTAAGACCCAAAACTAATGAAATAAGTATTAATAATGCAATAAGGCTCTTTTTCATTTTCATCCCTACTTTATTGATACTATTTTTATATTAAAATATTATCCACAAAACACCTTGCCATCACCCAATAAAAAAGTATTTTATTGTCAATGGGAAAAAATATACCATGAAAGCTATCTTGTTCGATGCCGGTGGGACTTTGCTGGAGATCAATCCAAGCCCTAAAGAGATATACATTGCGATTTTTGAACAAATGGGCGTGGATATTGGCAGGGAGAGGCTCATCGACACCATCATTGATGTAAAAAAACATCTGGACAATTCATTTGGGCATTCACCGGTGGAGAAGGACTCATTTCCCATTAGATTCAACAAGCTTCTTCTGGAGGGTTGCGGGCTACGATGCGACAGCAATACGGCAAGGCAAGTGACCATAGAGTTTGCCAACAGGATAAGGTTCACAAATTATCCCGAGACAAGGATGGTTCTTGAGAGGCTTTGGGGGCGCTTCAGGCTTGGAATAATTTCAAACTGGAACATGGACAGGGACCTGAATGACGTCCTGAGGGAAAATAACATACTGAAATACTTTGATTACACCCTAGCATCAAAGGATTTTGGCCTTGAAAAACCAGACCAAGCAATATTTGAAAGGGCACTTTGTGATATGAAGGTTGATGCCGAAGACTCCTTCTATATCGGCGACTCGTACATTGAGGACGTGCATGGGGCGCTGAATGCCGGACTAAGGCCCATTTTCGTCAACAGGAGGTCTGAACCCAATCCTCTTTGCATACCCTCGATCTCAACGCTAGACGAGGTACTCGCAATGGTCTAGGACCAAAAATAATTTTAGTCATCCAGGGGTAGATATCATCATGAAGGGAACCCTTCCCACAAAAGCCGACATTAGGAATCGATTCATGTTCATGTATGGATTCTATATCATCATCGTGATATTGCTATGGATCTTCATAGACGTGCGATTCCTCTATATCGTGCCAATGCTGATCACACTATTTATTGTTGGTTACTTTAATTACAAGATAAACGTAAAGGTCCTCTCTAAGAGGCCCATGATGTCAAGCGATGACTTCCATGAGTTCACGGGCGTGGCAATGGAGGATATAGGCAACAAAGGGCATGTCAAGATAAGAGGGGAGATCTGGAAGGCCAAGAGCTTGGAACCCATAAGGTCCGGGAGCAAGGTAAGGGTGGTCGACCTTGTCGACAAAATGACGCTACTTGTCGAAGAGCAGTGATGAGAAGAGAAGTGACACTGAACGGCTGAGCTGCTCGAATGAAAAGGGCTTGTTCCTCTCAAGCACGAACGCCCTGGATTCATGCCCTATTCCCCTCATGACCTTGTTGAGGTAGATATTCTCGACCTCGTCCAGCACGCGCGGATCAGCACCTGCCGGCCTCTCCCCAAGAAGAAGATGCTTGTCTGAAAGCATATCGTTTATGTGCACATGGAACACCCTTGTGCTTTCAGATACGCGTTTTACATCTCCGACATCCACATTTTCCCTTTCAACAAGATAATGGCCATAATCAAAGCACACCTCGTATGGGCTTCCCAAGCTACCGACGAGATCCATCAGATTTCCAATATTTCCATAATACGGGTGTCTCTCATTGTTGCAGTTCTCTATGCAGAGCTTCAGTCCCATCTCATCGATGCAGTCCCGAAGCTTCCCGGAAAGGTAGCCCTCGATCTTGGACCTATCCTCATTTCGGCCATTTGGAAGGTGCATTATCGCATACCTGCAATTCAGGTATGAAGCAGATTCCATCCTTCTCATAACTTCGCTTTGAAAGTCTTCTACAGACTTGTTGTGCCCGCCCTGCAACATGCCAAGGACCCTTTGTCTTAGGTCGTTCTTGACATAGATGCCTGGAACCATCTGGTCTGGGAGGTGCAGAACATACTCGATGCCCTTATCCTCGGATATTCTTCTCATAACCCTTAGCTTTCTCTTGTTCAGAATGGCCCTGTCGCTTTCAGACCCAAGCTGCACGCCGGGCGTGAAATCGATGTCCAGAGCATCTCTCAAAAGAAGCATTACATCCGAGAGCCTTGAGACGATCCTGTCCGTGAAGGGCAGAGTGAACCCAATGCTCCTTTGATTGGACGGCTTGAAGTAATAGTATGGGCTGTTGTTGATCGCCAGGACGGTGTCCATGAATAAAGATAGATGTAACTACTATAAAATGTTATATGCCCTTTAGAATTAAGGCGCTGACATATCCTCAAATCTCTATCTTATCAAGCTCATCCACGATGACATCGATGGGATTCTCCATCTTCTTTATCTTGTCAAAGACGTGTTTCTCGTATGATTGATTGTGGACGTGCCTGTTGCATAGCTCAAGGATCTCGCGTGGATCGCAGGAGTGCAGCTTTATCCCGTCCTTCACCATGTGCTCTGTGATGGCCAGCAGTTTTTCCGGATAAGTTGATATTGCTGGTTTTCCAAGTGCCACGCCCTCCCTGTTCATCGAGCCTCCAGCGCTCATGACGATGTTAGAATAGTATATCAACGAAAGCGCGTCAACGCAGTGGTCAGGTATGGTGGCGCCCATGTTACTGAAAAGATCCCTATGTTCCTTTGTCCTGGGGAAGACCACGCACTGGAAGTCCTCCATGCTCTTCAGAATGGATGAAACAATCGAGAAGCTGGCATCCCCGTGGAAATAGTTTGCCATTACCGGCTCTGGCCTCAGGACGGCTATTGGCCTGCCCTCATCCAGACCTAGGTCGTTTAGCACCTCTATGGAAGGTATGAAGTCCTCTATGTGGGCCAGTTCACAAAAACCATTGAAGTGCCTGATACTGTCTTCCATCACCCCAAACTGCTTGATTTCCTCGAAACTGATGGCGTCAGGCGCGATCACCCTGGAGGATATCGGGAGCATTAGGCGATTTTGGGCTATTGCCTTCTCATTGTCCAGAATGCACAACGACGGTATTCCAAGCCCATAAGCCACCCTGGGCGCCTCCACTGAATGCTTGTAGAGGGCAACGTCTGGTTTTTGCTCCAGAACAAAATCTGTCAAGCCAAGAATCCTTTTTGTGGAGCACTTGAGCTTCATCTCCTTTGAGGATCCACCATGTTTTCCTATGATACTGTAAACAAGGTCCGTTTGTGAAAGCATGGACTCTATTGACCCAAAGCGTCTGGTGGTTATTATCACCTCGTGCCCCAGCTTGTCAAGTCTCTTAATCACATTTTTGAAAAAATGTATCTGTGGTGAATTTGAGATATCGATCCATACTTTCATTATATCACATCATTGATAATCAATACTGTATATTGCTATTTTAAACATAATAGATAACAGAAATATATTAACTTAACGGCTTTAATCGTTAATATGTGTATATTGTATTCAGAAATAATGATATATTTCATAAAAATAATTGATATAACGCGTCAGAACGATTCCTAAATAAATAATTATAAATATTTTAAATAAATAAAGAAGAAAAGATAATAGAATATGATATAATTCTATTTTCTTCTAAATAAGCTAATAATTGCTCCCAAAGCTATTACGACAATCACTACTAATGCCGGGTCAATCCCCAAACCACCATCAGATTCGCCCTCTGCAGCAGCATCGCCATCCACCATAGTGAATGTCCCATAGTATCCAGGCCCTGATGCCGAGACCTTGAAATTACCAGATGGGTACGAATCGAATGAGACATTGCCATCCTGATCAGTCGCCTTTGTGACATCCAGTATATGTACCATGACGCCCTCTGCTGGGCCTTCAGAAGTTGAGACGTTGACATCTAATGCCTCTCCCCCAGATATGGCGGTTGGGCAGTCCAGCTCAAGAGGGACCTCCCTGTATACGGTTATGGACATTGAATGCTCATTCCCGTCTGGAAGCTCGTTCGTCATCGCCGTTATGGTGTTTGCACCATATTCCAGCGGGACCTCGGCAGTGAATTCACCCCTAACGTTGCTTGACGCGGCAATGCCATTGACATCCACACTTACATATGGCTGCGTATGGCCAGAGATCTCCACGAAGCTTTCATTTGTAGAGTATCCAGACTTAGGTTCCTCAAGGTAGAAGTTGGACGTCTCTATAACGTTCCATTCATACTCGGGGCCATCCACGCTCATGACAAAGTAATGGTTGAAAGTATTCTCCACAGGGTATTGGGGATCTAGCCACGTGGCGCCTCCCGAGATAAAATTGTGCATTCCGTTTACGACCTCATGGAAATACGTGTGCTCGTGCCCCTGAAATATGGCCGTGACATTGTCGTAGGACTCTATCACGCCGTGCACCTCCTCCTGATTTCCTATCCCATGGAAAATGGGATAAAGGGGTTGGTGAGCTATTATGAAAATATGTTCCATGTCTGCGTTTTGAGACAGCTCGCCATCGAGCCACTCCAACTGATCTCCCGTGATGAGGCCCTTTTCCCCCTCAAGCTCGGTGCACAGGAAAATGAAGTGGGAGTTCCCATAGTCAAAGGAATATATGACATGGCCAAAGTGGAACTCAAAGTTATCAATGCCCTCCCTCGCAGCGGCATCATGATTTCCTACAACAGGATAGAAGGGCACCTCAGCAAATGAGGTAATCTGATTGCGGACCTGTACGAACTCATATCCATAGCCGGCATAACATAGATCGCCAACTTGGATGATGAAATCCACATCCTCATTCTTTGCTATGCTTTGCATTATGTATGTGGACACCATTGGATTGTTATCGGTGCCTGATTCCGCCTGTGTGTCCCCAACGACTGCAAATCTGAAATTATCAGTGCCGGGGGAGAGATTGACGTTGTCAACGATGTTATTTATTTCAACTGCCGCTATCTGGAATGCTATGTCGCCGCTTGTGTCCTTGGCATAGACCGTCAACGTGTGGTGGCCGTCGGTTGTCGTGCTAACTGTGTCCCACTCTGCCATCCAGCGTCCCCCATCAGGGCTCATCTCACCCCATACGCCGTACTCCGTCGAATCGATGTCGACCCAGGAAGGGTAATCTATCCTGTACCTTACCCATTCGATATCGTCCCTATTGTCAAGTACCGTTGCACTGATCAGATATTGTCCTGATACGGAGGCTGGCACTTCGTCAAAGAGCACCCTGAAACCCTCAACATCGCCAAGGGATGCCTCCTCTGGGTCCCCAGAGATATCAGACATTGAAAGGGGATCGGAGTCCAATCCTGTTACATATGAGTTAAAATAAAGGTAGAGGTCTCCATCTACGGGTGCAAATTCCATTGATATGGTATCGTCAATGAATCTTATGTCATCGATGATGCTCGTTGTAACAAAATCTAGAGGTATGAGCTCTAGGTAGAAGTCCACATTGTTCCTGAAGTTGACAAAGGACAGGGGCAAAACGACCAATTGGAATTCAGGCAGAAGCAACTCTTCCTCTACCATATATTTCCCTTTCGCAGGGTCCCTCAGAGCGATCTTGAATGAACCCTTTGCATAGAACATCAAGTACTCCATGTCCTTGAATGAATCTGATGGGACCGATGTGTACATCTTTACACCTGATTCCGTGTTCTTATAGAACATGAGGGAGCTTCCATCGTCTCCATCCCTGTAAACAGTGTCCATCTCACTGCTTAGATTCCAGCTCACGTCATCAGACTCGAAATCATCGACAAGATAGTAATCTTCAGGAGACCATTTGAATTCATGAGATTCCTGATTCTGGCCCACGCTGACTAGCCTGAAGGACTCGGGGTCCACGCTTTCATCAAATCCCCAATCTGGATCAAATGGATGAAGGCCCAATTCATCTATCAACAACCCAAGGTCGATATCGACCATGCCAGGATCGGTAGAGTTCTGAGGGACGATCTTAACCCTGTAATTGAAGTCATCGTTCCACCATTCGTCTGTCTCAGAGGCTGATATGCTCAGGCTCGAGAAAATAAATATCATGATCATTGCTGCAGCAAATATCTTCTTCATGCTTCCACCATTAGAACATATAGCCCATGATTTAAAATTTTATCTTTGTCTGGACAATGCACAAGAGGTGCCTTTGTGTGGGTGGTTCCTGCACAATGTTAATATATTTTTAAATTACTTTATTAACGTCTAGATACTTTTTAGACAGGGATGGTAAATATGGCAGCAAACGACGATCAAGACATTGTATATGTAGGCAACAAACCACAGATGAGTTATGTGCTCGCTGTGATAACTCAGTTCAATGAGGGCGATGCAAGCGAAGTTGTCCTCAAGGCCAGAGGCCGGGCAATTTCCAGGACTGTCGATGTGGCAGAGATTGTAAAGAACAAGTTCATGCCCGAGGTAAAAATTGACAATATAGCCACAAGTACCGAACAGATTTCCAGGGAGGATGGATCCACTTCTAACGTTTCAGCTATAGAGATAACTCTGAGAAAATAATTAAATGGGATAAAGATGTTGGCGCTAAGAAAACGCGCCATTAATCATCAAGGAGAATTTATTTTGTTGTTAAGGTCCAAGGCGCCTAGAGCTATTCCCTCAACTTCTATCCCGCCCTTTCCCTTAATGCCGTCTCCCACAAGGTAGAGATTACTGATAGGGAAATCAAACGGCGTGAGGTCTTGTCCCTGTGATGCAAGATTGACAGGATTTTTTCCAAAGTATGTCTGGGCGCATATGACATCGAAGTCCTTTCCTGGGAATACCTCCTCAAGGTCCGTGATGCCTTTTTTTATCTCGGACTTGATATTTTTTCCATAAAGGGTCTGGTGTGACATCATGAGATGCCTTCCTGCGGGGGCCAGACTGCTGTCGACACTCGTTGCCTCGTTTATTCCCTCCACTCTTTCACAGTCTAGGGGAAAGAGCACGCCATTGTGCCCAACCAGAGATTCATTGCTGGAAAAGTTGATCTTGATGCCGCCTGATGGCCTGATGGAGTCGACCCTTTTCCTAAAACCATTGTCAATGTTTTTCCTACCGCATAGGTCCATGGTTCTGCTTGACCCGATATTTGACACTAATGTCTCATCATAATATTCTTGGCCGTCTTTTGTCTCAACTCCGATGGCGCTTCCCTCTTCAACTATGATGGAGCTTATCCGCTCATGGATGACCTCAACGTCCTTCTTCTTGATAACGGTCTTAAGCGAATCAATGACGCCGCTGCACCCCCCGATGGGCATTCCAGGACCGCCATACTTGTATACGTTCTTGACAATGTGTGAAAAATCCGTCATGCTGACCTCAGATGGGGGGGATGACACGGACCATCCCAAAAAGCACCTTACCATTTTTGATATGATCTTGTCCCTGAAGTTCGAATCAAAATAATCCCCAATGGTTACATCAGGGGGTTTGAGATACCGCATTTGAAATAACATCTTGGCAATGCGCACCTTATCTGAAAACGGGAGGGTTTTCCTTATCTGGCGCATCCTCTTTATCCTTCCATCGGTCATAAAGAGGCCCCACGGGTCTGAGTCGATTATCTTGCAGTCTGAGCCCACCATCCCCAGTATCCTGGCCAGTGGGCCAGAGGAACCGTGTGGTATCATGTGCAAGGCGCCAGTCGTCAGCGCATATCCATCCCTGTTGAAATTACGGAATCTGCCCCCAAGGCTCCTGGATTTTTCAAAAAGCAATACCTTTTCGTCACTTCGGCAAAGAGCGGCCGAGAGAAGACCCCCAAGACCGCCACCAATAACTATCATCAAGCTTTATGGTAACCAAATATTTAAAAAATTAATCGGTCAAACTTTGTTATTGGTGATTTATTGGGTCATAGCATTGTGATATCAGGAGTGGGTGGGCAGGGTGTCCTCGTCGCATCCCAGATAATAGCGAATTCCGCAATAAAGAGTGGCATGAATGTTAGAGTGGGCGAGACCCATGGAATGGCGCAAAGGGGGGGCAGCGTTGTCGCCCATGTTAGATTTGGCGATGACATATTCGGTTCCATCACCCCTCTCGGGGAGGGAGATGTGATGTTAGGATTTGAGCCGGTTGAGTCCCTAAGATTCCTGCAATACATGAAAAAGGGCGGTTATGCGATTCTCAATACGCATCCCGTTATACCTGTTAGCGTCTCCACGGGGAATGCAGAGTACCCCTCAATTGAAAAGATAGAGGAAATGATGGGCGAAAGCCTGAACGTGAGCGCGCTTGATGCCACAAAACTGGCCATTGAGGCCGGCAACAAGATAACATCGAACACGGTGCTGATAGGCGCTTTCGCAAAAATAGCAGGACATGCCGAAATCCCCCTGAAAAAGGACGTTTTGCTCGAAGCGGTGGAGGAGAGGGTCCCGGAAAGGTTTATCGAGCTTAACAGAAAGGCTTTCGAGATAGGTTATAACTCGGTCATATAATGCCATTGAAGAATCCTATGTCCTCATTGAGGTCATCTACTTTATTATAGGGTGCCTCTATCGTGTATGCCGAATCGTATCCAGTGGATTTTATCCGCTTTATGAGGTCCCTGAAGTCCAGGTCCCCCTGGCCCGGCCTAAGATAGGCCCTTCTGCCATCCTTCATCCAGTTCCCGTTGAAATCCCTTAGATGAACATTGGAGAGCCTGTCAGCGTTTAGCAGCAGCTCATCGAACATGTCGTATGCGGCAGCATATTCAAAGTCCAATGTGAATGTGATGTCCTCTGAGCATGAAAGCAGCTCATTCACGAGGATTGGTGGCGCCATGCATCTTGATGGCAGGGCCTCTATCGATACGTTGACACCCATGTTCCCGGCGTAGCTTGAGAATAAGGACATGGTCCCCTTGATCTCCTCCATCGGGAGTTCCCGAAATCTTCCATCCCATGCATGGACTACCAATACGGGCGCCCCCAGATTGCAAGCCACGTCTGCAGCCTTCTTTAATATCTTCAAGGCGCTGGGATGGAAGCTCGGATCAGAAAGCAGTATCTGCACTGGTTTTGGGGCATGCAGGGAGTAAATGTCCTTTTCAAATTCTTTGAAGTGCTCCTCCAATACGCCCATGTCCTTGATTATGGATTTGTATACGATGATCTCCACGCTGTCCGCATTGGTCTTCTGCATGACCCTTCTCAAATATTCATAGTCATGTGTTATGAAGCATCCGCTGGAGATCGAGACGTGTGCCATGGAAATACTCTATTGTCACGTTAAAATAGTTTGTCAAGGCATTTAATTTGAAATGGATATATCCATATTCAAGAATGCCCAGATATGCAAGCCAAAGATTTAAGTTTGAGCCTCTATAACCTTCTTTATGTCCACCGACGATGACAATACGTTCCTTGCCATAATGACGCTTGTGCACATGGTCAATGACGGGTTTGAGATGGTGCTCCCTACACTGTTGCCCATGGTAGCGATCTCATTGGACCTAAGCTATTCCCAGATAGGGATCGTCAGCGGCGCCATGGTGCTCTCAATGGGGCTCGGTCAGGCCATTGTGGGGGTGTGGGCGGACCTCGTTGGACACAAGAAGCTTATGATAATATTCGGTGTCGTCTTCTCATCGCTTGGTTACATTGCATTGGGCATCAGCCATGGATACTATCTATTGCTGATTGGAAGCGCCATGGTGGGCTTTGGCCTAAGCATATACCACCCTGTCAGCATGACGATAATAACGAGCAGGTTCCATGAGGCCAGGGGCAGGGCCGTAGGGATCCACGGATGCGGGGGAAATACTGGGATGTTCCTGTTCCCGCTGATCGCGGGCGTACTGGCAGACATTATAGGATGGAGGGAGACCCTGTTCATATTTCCAGTGATAGGGATCGTCATAATCACAATATATGCAGCAACGGTGCGCGATGACAATCTAAAGATGGGTGAGTTCGAACCAAGAAAGCTTATGGTCCCAGCACTTGCCATCATCATACTGTCGATCGGGCTGTTCAACATGGCCACCAGGGGTTTTTTCACTTACTTCCCTGTGGAGCTTAAGGCCATAGGACACTCCTCATCGATCACTGGCGCGTATTTTTCCTTCTTTTTCGGTATAGGGATATTGGGGCAATACCTGGGCGGCTGTTTAAGCGACAGGTACGATAAAGTAAAGGCCCTTTTCCTGTTGTTGATAGTTGCAGGGATCTCGATGTACACTGCACTGCAGTATCCTACCGGGGTGGCCTTGTTTCTATCTATCCTGGTGGCGGGCATAAGCGTTAACATGGTATGGCCAATCTTCTTCGTGCTATATGCCGACAAGACCCCGCCAGCGCTCAGGGGGACCGGATTTGGCGTCTTCTTCTCTACCAACTACATATTCGCCGCCGGATCGCCAGTCATCATGGGTCAGTTGGGGACAGCATATTCGATTAGCGCTGCAAATCTGGTGGTATTGGCAACAGGGGTGATGGGTTCATTCGCCATATTGCTTTTGAGGAAAAGGTAGAAGTAGCGTGATTGACCGCAGCATAACGGCGCCAAATCATGTCATTGCAGGGATAAAGTTATAAATACAAATGAAGGTATTAACCCGCGATGACTACGCTAATTATTGCAGAAAAACCCAATGTTGCCAAAAGAATCGCAGAATCCCTAGGCAGTGCAAAGGGGCATAAGAAGAGTAGGGCATCATATTATTTTATTGAAGACAAAGACATTTTTATCTCTTCAGCGGTAGGTCATTTGTTCTCATTGAGACAGGCAAGGCCAATGGACCAATATCCATTCTTCGACATTAAATGGACCTCTCCAGGCACCTTTGATGAGAAGATGAAGTACATAGACCAGTACATTGCTGTCCTCCGTGACCTTTCCGAGGACGTTGACGAGGTAATAAACGCTTGTGACTACGATCTTGAAGGGGCCGTGATAGGTTACAACGCGATTGTGCACGGATGCAAGTGCGATCCAAAGAAGGCCTCCAGGATGAAGTTCTCGACACTGACAAAGGATGAGCTTATCGACTCCTATGAGAATAGGGAGAAACACCTGAACTTCCCAATGATCGATGCCGGGCTGACACGCCATATGCTCGACTGGTATTGGGGGATGAACACATCCAAGGCACTTTCCAGCTCTGTGAGAAGAAAGAGCGGAAAGTATGTTACCCTCTCCGCAGGGAGGGTCCAGACCCCGACATTGTTCTTCATCAATGAGAGGGAAAAAAAGATCGAATCTTTCATTCCGACGCCATACTGGGTCTTGAACATATTCTTCAAAAAGGACGGATTTGACGTCAAGGCCAGTTACCCGAAGAGGATAACGGAAAAGTCCGTCGCAGACAAGACCTATGGGGAAATAAAGGGTAATGATGGAAAGGTAAGCAAGGTCGACAGGAAGAAAAAGACCTTGAAGGCGCCGATACCCTTCGACCTTGGACTCTTGCAGTCCGAGGCTTGGAACAACTTCAAGTTCCTCCCCAAAAGGACCCAAGAAGTGGCCCAGACCCTCTATGAGGCAGGGTATATCTCATATCCAAGGACATCATCGCAAAAGCTTCCGAAATCCCTGGGGCTCAAGAAGATCGTGGAGTCGCTAAAAGCCAATCCAAGATACAGTTCAGGTGCTGACGAGGTGCTAAGGACGCCCCTCAAGCCAGTCCAAGGAAAAAAGGACGATCCAGCGCACCCCGCCATATACCCAACGGGCGTGCTCGCTGAAAAACTTTCAAAGGACCAGGAGAAGCTATATGACCTGATAGTGAACAGATTTCTCTCAGTTTTCATGCCAAGTGCGGTCATGGAGACCATCAAGGCATCCATAGACGTTGCGGGGCACTTGTTTGTCGCAGATGGGAAAAGGACAATCGAAAAGGGATGGATGATGTTCTATGGCAAGTACTCGAACTCCAAGGATATGTTCCTGCCTGAAATGGCCGCTGGCGAGGACATCATGATCGACAAGCATGAAAATCTAAAGAAGATGACAAAACCACCTGCCAGGTATAATCCCGCATCGGCAATAAAGGAGATGGAGGCGCTCGGGATAGGGACAAAGGCCACAAGGGCGAATATCATAGACACCCTATACAAGCGGGACTACATAAACGGCAGGGAGATAGCGATCACGCCCATAGGCAAGACCCTTGTCACAACATTGGAAAAATATTGCAAGGAAATCGTCTCGGTTGAGCTTACAAATCATTTTGAAAAGGAGATGGAGATGATCCTTACATCTGAAAAGACCAAGGACCAGGTCCTGTCAGATGCCAAGAAGCAGCTCAGGGAAACCTTCACGAACTTCAAGAAGATAGAGGACAAGATTGGGAAGGAGCTGTTAGCGGCCATAAGCGACAGCCAGAACAAGAACCTCGGCGAATGCCCCGAGTGCGGCGGCGAGCTAAAGGTGGTTGTGTCAAAGGCGACCAACAAGAGATTCATCGGTTGCTCGAACTACCCCAAGTGCAAGACATCTTATCCGCTGCCCCAAAAGGGTTCTGTATCCTTCTCCGAGGACAGATGCCCCGAGTGCGGGTCCCCAATGTTGAAGAACAGGAGAAAGACCATCTGCATCAACATGGGATGCGAGACCAAAAAGAAGAAGACAGAGGAAAGGGCAGAGACTCAAAGCAGCTCATAGGCGCTTGTCGTCCTGTCATCAATTATATTGTTCAGCTCATTCATGTTTTTGTCCCTTGCCGCCGCAGGGTCGATGTCAACTATCCATGCCTCCTCCCTGTTCTCAGGTGCACGATGGATTATGTCACCGTTGGTCGAAGTTATCTGGGACATGCCTATGAAACCAAGCCCGTGCTCCTCGCCTATCCGGTTGCATGTTATGCCGAACATCCTGTTTTCCAGACAACGCGTGACCATCGAGTTGGGACAGTATGGGAGCACCAGATTTGCGCTGTGCACGACTATGTCCGCCCCCTTGAGCATAAGGGTCCTCATGGATTCAGGGAAGAACCAGTCAAAACATATCATCTGTCCTATCCTTGCAGGGCCGATATCTATCACATCAAATCTATTCCCAGATGCAAAATACTTCTTCTCGTTGAAGAAAAGGTGCACCTTCTGATAAGAGTTGATAAATCCCCCCGGGCCCACGAGCAACTGTGAATTGTAGATCTTTCCATTGAGAAGCTCTGCATATCCGGCCGCTATGTACTGGTCGTTGTCCCTCGCTATCTCCTGAAGTAGCTTGGAGGTTACCCCGTCCCGGGCATCCTCGGCAAGACCCTCCACCTGGGACTTATCCTGAAAGTTGTAACCTGTGTTGAATAGCTCTGGAAGGACCACAAGGTCCGCATTCCTGACATTGTCAAGGAGCTTTGCAGCATGATCTAGATTAGCCTCCCTGTCAAGGAAGACAGGTTCCGTCTGCACATAACCAATCTTCATATTATCACATCAAATCCTGGTGATCTCGTCGATCTGAACTTTTTTTGAGAACTTGTTTGGTATGGGTACAAGGAAAGGCAGCAGCTTGGACATGTCATTTTCAAGCACAACGATGTCAACGGCCTTGGTCAGCTTTAGAAAATCCCTCTTCTTTCCGTCCATGGCCTTGGTGAAGGATGATGAGATGTTCCTCTTGATCGACCTGGATGGATTGAAAACGATGGATAACCCGACCTCCTTGAACATGAACATGTCATTCTCGTCGTTGCCCACACCCACGGTATTTTTCTTGTCAATGCCATTCCTGCGCAGATAATCCCTTACAAAGTCGCCCTTTGACTTGAGTGTCAAGAGTTTCGAGACAGAGAGATTTCCGGTCAGTATGCCGTCCTTCACCTCGGGGGCGTTGCCATAGACCTCGTCTATCCCTATCCTCTTCCCAAAGGCCCTGGCCATCTCCTCGAAACCGTTTGTGATTATGATCGGCCTGTAATCGGCATCCTTGAGCTGCGTGATGACATCTTTAGTGGATTTTGTTATTATCATCTTCTGGGCGGTCTCCTTTAGGATCGTCTGGCGCTGCCCCGACAGGAACTTGACCCCTTTTGATAGTATCCACTCAAGGCCCACCTGCTTCCTGAGCTGCCCTGCAAAGACCTTCATGGCCTGGGATTTCTTGCCCATGGCCTGCGCCAGCTGCAAGGCCTGCGCCTGGGGGGTTAGGACCCCGTCCATGTCAAAGAAGATGACATACTTCATCTTTCAAACTCCGTATTTTCGGTATAATAGCTTTATGGTCTAATGGAAATCATGATGCCCAGAACGATTATCAGAACAAATAATGCCAATACTATCCTTGTGGTCATTTTTCTTGCCGAGGACCTCTCATAGTACTTTCGGGGAACTATGTCCAGAAAAAGAGATGCAAAAAGTCCCCCAGTCATCAGCCCCATGATGTTCTCAATGGTTATGATAAAGGCATTGAAGGCAGATCCTGGTTGCATCACCATAAGTATCCCTGTGACGGACGCCGGAGGCAGGAGCGCCGCTGCAATGGCCACGCCTGCGAGGCTTTCTGTGAAGTTCCTTGTCAATGCCAGTATTGCCGCAAGGCCAAGGAAAACCGCCATTGGAAGATAGATGCTCTTAACGCTCATCCTGAGCTGTATCTCGTCAGTTAGCTCTAGCTCGACAAAATGCTGAAGGATGTATGTGGCCACGGCACAAAGAAGGATCACTGTTGATATTATGAACAATATCTGCAATATGTTCTTCAGAGCGTCATTTCCCCTTCCAACAGTTACATTAATTGAAAATGCGTATATTGGCCCCAGCACGGGAGAGAGCAGCATAGCGCCTATGATTATCGCAACATTGTTCATGAAAAGACCTGTCATCGCCACTATGCCTGCTATGGCAATGAGCAATATCTTTTTGCTGTCCATCTTTGAATAGTCCCTGACAGAGTCCATTATGATCTCGACAGGGGTCCTCTCCTCCTCCTTTTTTTTCATCTCCTCCCTTTTCAATGATGATGAGATGATGAAGTCAGGAGAATATACCTCTATCATGCGTTCCTTGTACCTGAGGTCTACAATTGATATTATCTCATCCAGCATGCCGTCAAGCTTGTCATCCGTTATGAATATGGTTACCTTCAGTATGCCGTCTTCCTTGTCCATGTAATGATTGGTATCTTCCAAAATCCCCTCAAGTCTCTTCTTGTCCTTGGTGTCGGTCCTGACGATTATCTGTTTCATGGAGCATCCTTCTTATAATTCGCATCCTGCTTGATATCTTAAACGATTCTTATGTAAATTTACCGCTTGCAGCGGCCATCTTATGGTGGGTAATTGGCACCACAATGGCATATTGGTCGAATCGCAAATGGAAAAGAATAAAATAATCATACCTTCATCTTATTACGATGGAATTCATGGAGGTAACCCCAACGGAAAGGATGATGTACTATTCTGAGGAATGGGACCCCAAGAAAGTGCCAGGATTTATCATTGACTCGATGAAGGAGCGGGAGTTCGCGTTCGACCACAACGGCACGGGATACAATGACAGGTATAACGCTTTCAATGACATGAGGGAGCTGGAGCTGAAGATGAAGGCCCTGAACCCCTATGCCGTGTGCGCCTCAACTGCATATTACAAGGCACCTGAGAACAGGGAGGGGTGGCTAAAAGCAGAGCTTGTGTTTGACATAGACGCCAAGGACCAACCTGTAAGGTCATGCGAGTGCGAAGTCGGCCAGATATGCGAGATGTGCCTTGAAGAGTCAAAGGGCCTGGCGCTTGAGATAATTGATACACTGAGGGGCGAACTGGGACTAAAGAAGGTGTACCTTGCCTATTCCGGCAGGGGATACCACATACATGTTCTTGACGAGGGTGCGCTCAAGCTGGAGAACAGGTCCTCAATATTGGAATATGTCATGGGCTCCAAGATGCCTGGGGACGTGCAGATGATCAATGGGTACGCCAAGACATGGCGAAGGATGTTCTCACTGACCTTATCAAAGATGAAGGCAGGGGACATAGATTCCATGAACAAGGGTGTCATGAACAGCGTCCTAAAGAACAAAGAGGGAATATCAGGCAGGCTGATGGAGAGAAGGGCAGACTTCCTGGATTTCCCAGGCATAGGCAAGGCGAGCAGGGATAGGATAATTGAAGAGGTAATGAAGCTGTCGGGACAAACGGTTGACGGGAAGGTCACAATCGACAACAAGAGGATACTGAGGCTTCCAAGCACCCTGCACTCAAAAATATCCATGATATGCACGCTTGTCAGTGATCCTGAGAACTTTGATCCGTTCAGGGATGCCGTACCAAGATTTGTTCTGGAGAGAAAGGGGAAATAATTAAATCTATTGATTCTCTTGGCCAGTTCCTCAATGCGGTCTTCAGTAAACCACGATATCGTCCTTTAGCCTTATCATCGTGTAGCAGTGCTTGCATATAACTGAGTGCAGATCTTCGATCTGCTTGAGAGGATAGGCGTTCTCATGCTTACAGCTAGGGCACAATATCGGGACCATGACATCATCGAAAAAGCTTGATATATCAATACCCCCATATTAATATCAGTTGCATGTATATTAAATTATTCTGAATTGGGGAAATCCCAATGAAAATTGAAGAAAATGCCACTGACGGCAAAATGGCGGGCCTGGAAAGGGCATTCATCAACAGTCGTCTGAAATACCTATATCAGAGGTATTTTGAGATGAGCGTCTACAAGAGTATGCTGGCATCAAATTCCTTGAGCCTGGAGGGCGCCTGCGTTCTGGACGCCGGGTGCGGTGCGGGTTTCGGATTGGAGCTCATCGACAATGCCTTCCACCCAAGGGAGCTCATCGGCATAGACCTGGACCCGGAAGAGGTAAGGCTGGCAAGGAAAAGGGGGCATGGCAAGGAGATCGTCGTGGGCGACCTGGCCAAGAGCAACTTCGGTAATGGGCACTTTGATGCCGTGTTTGCATTCACAATACTGCATCACATGCCCCATTGGAGAGATGGATTAAGGGAGATGTCAAGGATCCTGGGCAAAGGTGGTTTCCTTCTTGTTAACGAGAATCATAAACTCACATTGGATATCATAGAGTGGTCACTTGGTGTCCATCACCCCATGGGAGCAAGATTCACATGGGCAGAGCTCGTTGATGCCATGGAGGAAAGCGGTTTTGACATAATAGAAAAGAGATCGTTGCCTGGGACGATAGGATTCTTCCTGTGCAAGAAGGCCTGATCATGAAAGCGTCAAAAGGGTTGCATACAAGAACAGAAGGGAAAAAAGGATAAGGAATATCGAAAAGTGGCCCACGCCGTCTATCCCAAGGCTCACAGCCAGGGTTTTCTTCCCGCTCTTCTTGTCAACGTCATAGTCCCCTATGTCCTGGAACGGGATAATTGCAAAGGCCATTAGAAATACAAACACTGAAAATATGGCGGTTGGCAGGGTAAGCTCCCATCCCTGCCCAATATATATCCATAGCAATGTCGCCCAGTAGGAGAACGCAGAAAAGAACTCATGACCCAAACGCACCTCCTCTGTAAGGAAATTTGGCCATATGATAACAATCGAGGCGGGGACAGCTACGATCAGCAGGTCATAATTGAACACAGTCTGATATATTATCAGGCCAAATGCAATGATATTGAAAAATATTCCCCACCTTCTCAACTCGGATGACGTCAACCTGCCATTCCTGATTACGCCCATTCCACCGGACACCTTATCGTATCCCCTGTCCCAATCGCTAGCCTCGTCCCTATAGTGCACCCCTATGGCCGCCACTATCACTGTGGCCAGGGATAGAGCTAGAGCCCCCGTGCCTATATGTGGCATGTCCTGGACACGCCCGATCACCAGGCCGCCTAGCGATATCATGAAATATGCAAAGATGAACTGGGGTCTCGTGGCCAGGAGATACGACCAAATAATCTTTCTAGAAGGGAAAATAACCTTAGAGTTCAACATTATTTAATCTATTTGAAAATATTAATATCTTTCTCACTTTATCTTGCATTTCATGGTGTATGTGGATGGTCCCAACCCCAAAAACAAGCTATTTCTACGGATCTGAACAAACCCCAGACGCTCGTATAATCTGATCGCACCAGGATTGTCCTTAGATACATCCAATATCAATTCGCTCGCGTCCCTTTCGGCCGCCAACCTCTTAGCATTGTCCATAATGAAGGTCCCCACGCCCCTGCCCCTCATTGCTGGGTCAACAGATATGTTGCTAATATAGAACTCACCCAAAGACAATTTTACGGTGACCAATCTCGATAAACCAATTCGGTCCAAGAGCAGCAGCCTCAGAAGCCTGAATTTTGAAAATATCTTAGAGAATGCCGAATCGTCATCCATTGCATCCTTTTCGCTCTTGCCGTACGCTATGAGCGCCCCCACGACCTTGTTGTCATCATCGGTTGCCACGTAGATGACATCCTTGCCAAAGGAGTTGTTGCCAATGCGTATCAGTTGAGCGATATAATCCTGGGCCTTTGGCACATCCTTCCCAAATACCAGACCAAAAAGCCCAACGTCTGTAAGATATATCAACCTGGACACGTCATTGACATCATGCCTGTCCAGGTCCATGGATGAAAACTCCATATATGGTATATGGATGTACAGTTAATAATATTTTTTACATTGTTTTGAATAAGCACCAAACTTGGCAATTTGGGTATAAATTTCATGAATGGCAAATGTGCCTCCTTTAAAATATATAAAATTATTACGGTTGTATTACTCTATATTGAGTTTATAGCTATTCGTGAATAATAAATAAGGAAATATATATAAATCCCATGGATTATTCCATCCAACAACTAATTGAGGTGACAAAATGGAAAACTTTGAAAACATTGAAATTGCAGGACTTGCCTTAAGAACGGTTGCTTTCATCATAGACCAGATAATTATTGCAATTGTTATGTTCATACTATTGGTACTTGGCATTGGAAGCATGCTAGGTATAACCGTGATCTCTGGTGGCGAACTTGCACCAATAAGCATA
>Ga0272442_10001112_pt1 | contig 41401 bp, 42 predicted proteins | sample SSMForm2O_FD_200262 | JGI IMG/M metagenome (GOLD analysis project Ga0272442, IMG submission 200262) | Marine sediment archaeal communities from Little Sippewissett salt marsh, Falmouth, MA, United States - SSM-Form-2O | ecosystem: Environmental > Aquatic > Marine > Wetlands > Sediment ...
GAAGAAAATCACTTCCAATAAAAATCTGCAGGCAGGATCCATTACGAGCCGGATTAAGACACACAGGTTATTTTCACACTGAATAATCCTCAAACGTTTATTGTTTACTGTGAAATGACAGGACTGTTCCCACCCCGCACAACCAGTGGAAGCGATCTTTATTGTCAGTGTGATCTAACATAGTGACAAAACAATTGCATCCCAAAATGACCAAAACAGCGAATTATAATAAAAATTTCACCGTGTCAATATGATTAATACTGGGGTTATGACCGAATCCCGGCGGATTATACTGCATGTCGATATGGACAGCTTCTTTGCATCAGTCGAAATACGGGAAGATCCCGATCTCAAGGGTAAACCGGTGGTGGTTGGAGCGGACCCCCTCGAAGGGAAGGGGAGAGGGGTGGTGAGCACAGCATCCTATCAGGCAAGACCATTTGGAATTCATTCGGGAATGCCAATATCTACAGCATTCAGGTTATGTCCGCATGCAATCTTCGTCCGGCCACATTTCGAGCTGTACAATCAGGCATCCGCCGGGGTTATGGCGATTCTTCGCAATGTTACCGATAAATGGGAACAGGTGAGTATTGACGAGGCATACCTCGACATGAGCCATCTCGAATCATATGAAGATGCAGCCATTGTGGCAGAAAAAATAAAGCAGACAATCAGGGAACGAGAAGGACTGACCTGTTCTATTGGGATAGCTCCGACCAAACTGGTCGCAAAGATTGCATCGGATTTTAAAAAACCCGACGGTCTCACCATTGTCAGACCCAACGGAGTCACGGATTTTCTCTCTCCTCTTCCGGTTGGAAGAATACCAGGAATAGGCAGGGTTACCAGGACCGAACTCGAAGCGCTCGGGATCCGGACGATCGGTCAGCTTGCCGCATACGATATACAGATTCTTATCGCCAGGTTCGGCAGGTGGGCCATTCATATGCAGAAACTTGCCGTGGGTGTGGATGACGGGGAAGTCCGCTCCCGGGAAGGTTTCAGTTCGGTCAGCAGGGAGACGACATTTCAGGAAGACACGAGCGATATGTCATTGCTTGCCCAAACCCTCGATTGGATGGCGGAAGATCTCATCGGGAACCTTGCTCATGAGCGGCTGTTGTTTCGGACAGTTACAGTCAAGGTGCGATACGAGAATTTCGACACCCATACGAAGTCAAGAACTCTCGAGAGACATTCCCGGGACCTTGGTACGGTTCGTCGTGTTGCAAGAACACTTCTCCGTGATTTCTCCAATGAAAAGAAGATCCGGCTCATAGGGCTCCGGCTCTCGTCCCTCTACGGCATAGATTCCAGGCAGAAGAGGATAGACGATTTTACATAAGAATCCAGGACAATGGACCAGGCACCAAGCCGGACTGAAACCAGGCCAGGTTAGGACCATCCCGGCGGATCTTCCAAGAATTTTGGGAATATCGTTCTGGATTAGTCAGACATGCCGGTAAACAGAGCAGTTTATATAGAATCGGTTTCATTAACCCATTATCTGAATCCTGGAGGTCCTAATGTCTAAAATTCACAGTATTATCGTTCTTTCACTGTTAATATGCCTTGGATTATGTATCTCCTGCTCCTGCGCACAGGATATGGGGTGGGTGAGCATAGATTCCGCACCTACCGGGGCCCAGGTGCTCATCGACGGAAAAGAGGCCGGATACACTCCTCTTTCCCAGTACCGGCTGAGCACGGGAGCGCATATGTATACTCTTCTCAAAGACGGGTATACACCGGCACAGCAGTCGTTCTCTGTCAAATCAGGTGAGACAACAACTCTTTCCATTAATCTCGTTCCCCTGTCTGGCCCCACTACACGCACTACAATCACGACCATGCCGACCACGATTACCACCCGTCCTACAACCCCCGTTCCATCGGCAGGTTCGATTTATGCAACGACTTCGCCTTCCGGAGCATCTATCTATCTGAACGGTGTTTTCCAGGGGTACAGCCCACTCCTGATACCCAATCTCGCCCCCAGGGTATATACGGTGCTGGCGCGACTGGATGGTTACAGCGATTATGCCAGTTCCGTTACGGTATATTCAGGCCAGCGTTCGGAGTTCTATGCACAACTCCAGCAGTCCCCCATTCACAAGGATTATGGCTATATCAGTGTCAGTTCTTCACCATCGGGTGCGCAGCTGTACGTCGACGGTACATACAGGGGGATTACACCGGCCACTGTAACAGAGTATCCCGGTAACCACCCGGTCATCGTGAAACTCTCCGGATATTATGATTACAGCCAGACTGTCTATGTCACGGCAAGAACTACCCAGTACGTATCAGCCACTCTTTCCCCGGTGACCCAGAGCGGGTCTATAAGGGTTTATTCGCAACCGGGAGGTGCGAATGTCTATCTTGACGGTTCCTACCGGGGACAGACAGACTCATCCGGCAACCTGGTTATATCCAGTCTGCCTGCCGGGACATACTCTGTAAAGGTTACAAAACCCCAGTATTCTGATGCAGTCTATTCCGTTCAGGTCAGGCAGGGACAGGAGAGCACTGTCCAGGCATATCTCTCTCCTGTTTCACCCACTGGAACACCAACCTCCCCTCCGGCACAGACCGGTTCCCTGAGCGTGACTTCTAGTCCGTCCGGGGCCCAGGTATTCATCGACAATATGTACCGCGGATACACGCCGAGCACATATGACGATCTAACAACCGGCATGCACGCACTCACCCTCAAACTTACAGGGTATCAGGATTACTCAACTACGATACAGATCAACCAGGGCAGCACGGCCACGGTCCAGGCAGCGCTCTCGCCGGCGCCCACTCCCACCCAATCTGCTTTATGGCCCGTAATCAGCCTTCTGGCAGTACTGGTACCTGGTTATATTCTTCTAAGGAGGAAGAGTCCATGAACTGGAAAAACAGCCTCGTAACCAAATTTACGGCAATTTACCTGATTATCATACTCCTCACGGCAGGAGCGGCAACAATAGTCGTCAACAACACCGCCCAGGAAGTTTTTAACGATGGGATACGATACAATCTCCAGAATTCTGCAGGTATAATGGCCACGCAGGTGAATGCAACGCAGGTCCTTCTCTTCAGACCCGGGGACGAAGGTTCACCTGAATTCATGGCTATGGCACGCCAGCTGGAGCTCATGCGTTCAAACAACGATTATATCGTGAATGCATACATCATGAAAATCGACGCCGACCAGCAGATAGAATTCGTTGTCGATGACTTCTGGCTTGAGGATCCGGACCAGTCAGCTATGATCGGGGAACTGTATGACACACCCGACAAGGACGAGATCTTCATGGCACTCTCCATTCCGACCTCATCACAGGATGTTTATACGGATAAATGGGGGACATTTGTATCAGGTTACGCCCCCATCAGGGACGTAAACGGAAATACGGTAGCAGTGCTCGGAATTGACGTTGAGGCCTCACGTCTGGTTGGCAGCCAGAGCGGATTTTTCACAACACTTGCCGCTACATACCTCATCTTCATCCTGATCGGGGCGGGCGTGATATTCCTCTATTCGCGATCAATCGCCCAAAATCTCATCACGCTCACGAAAGCAGTCGAGAGCATCAGCGCCGGTGATAGGACTGTAGAGATCGATACATCCCGAACTGATGAGATTGGAGAACTTTCATCAACCATTTCCGGACTTGAAAAGAGACTGAAATAATATTTTGGGCCCCCTATTTTTTTCAAAAAATTTACATAGCTTGAGGATGCCCTTAAAAGCTCATATGAGATTGGATCCTGACATGAAGTCCGAGGATCAGGCGAGAAAAGAGCTTGAGCAGTTCCTGAAAGATATTGATGTAGAGATCATCAACAGGTTCGATGAAGGGGATTTCTGGGGGTACTGGGTTAAATTCGGAGATTTTCCCATACTGGTGGAGAACCAGAGACCAAAGCAATACTGCGTGGTGGCTTTCCAGATCACACTCTCTGAAGGTCCGCCGATCACACACCTGAACGAATATTATGCCCGTGGTGACTCGAAATTTATCTATGAGCTGACCAAGGCATTTACATCGCCGCTGACGGGTTTTTCGCGGATTGTGGAGGGCGGACGTGTTGTGGGATTCACCATATCACGCTACATCTACCCGTTTTACAGCGACTTCTCTATAAAAGATCTTGACAGGGCTGTCCAGGCTGTTGTGAGCCAGGGTGCAATTGGCATCTCATTCCTGAAGATGACATTGGGAGAATTGAGGGTTGAGAGCCCGGCGGGCAAGGGTTGAACCGGCACAACTATTTTTTATGGACGTGGAGAGTTCCCGGATCCAAGGATAAACCCGCCTGGAATACGATTACATGCATCGAGATAAGGAGCCGGGGGTCGATCTTTTTTTCCAATTATTCATCAACCCGCGATCTATGGCAGCAATCCGCATAGTTTCTCCTTCTACGGGCTTTTTTCCGGATTACCGGCTATACCCGATCCGGCGCATCCCTCATGAGACCCTGGGCTGAGAGTGTGTTTGGTGGTGATTAAGTTTATTTTTTAGAATGCCAGAATGAGATATCATGGAGGAGAAGGACTGGCTTTTAAAAGCACACCGGGATATGTCGCTTGGCAGGCACCAGGATGCACTTTCATCATATGAGAAGGCCATCGAGATTAATCCCAAAAATGCAAAATCCTGGGAGATGAAGGGTGACATATACTACGAACTCGGCCGGCATGGTGAGGCGATTGATTGCTATGACCGTGCACTTGAGATCGATCCCAGGAACCTCCTGGCCTGGTATAAGAAGGGGTATACATTCAGGAAGATTAAAAGATATGAAGAGGCGATTGTTGCATGCGACAATGCTCTCGCAATTGACCCTGATTTTAGTTATGCCATAAATAACAAAGGTTATGCACTCAACGAGCTTGGGAGGTATGAAGAAGCGATCAGATGTTTTGATCATTCCCTGACATTGAACCCGAGAAATATCCGCGTCCTTGCAAGCAAGGGAATTTCACTTCGTGAACTTGGAAGGTACGAGGAATCACTGAAATGCTTCGACAGGGCCCTTGAGTTGAATGCGATCAACGCATTCGTCTATTATAACAAATCCATCACTCTTCGAAGTATGGGACGTGAAAAGGAAGCTGATGAGTGTATCGCCAGGATAAACTTCCCTTCGAGCGTACATCACAGAAAAGACGATTAATCTTGTAAAATCCTCTCCGAATCACTACTATAGAATATCTTTTCTGAATGACGATCAGAAGAGCCTTATTAATCCAGAACAAAACATATCGGGCGAGGTATTAAATGAGACACATAATCTGGTGTATTCCCATCATAGCCATATGTCTGTTATGCTGCGGCTGTGCAGACCAGGGTGGTGAAGAGGCCGATCTAACACTCTATAACCAGTCAGTCCAGGCCGTGAGGGAATTCGTTGAAGATCAATCATATCAGCCAGGTATTTCAGTATTTTCAGAAGAACAAGGTGTCGCCACTCTTTCAGGAAAATACGAGAAATACTCGATGGATACCGATACCAGGAAGATCATATTCGCCTCATATCAAGGGAGAGAGGGAATAGAGAGAGCCCGCGATGGGCCTCATTATAAAAAAGCACTTATTGCAGTCCGTCAGTTTCTGCAAAACCCTGAATTCGAGATGGATGTCACCAGCTTTATCTACGAGGATGACAGGTACGAGATTTCAGGTGAAAATATGACATTCCGTGTGAATGCATCATCAGGAGAGATAACACGGGCTTTGCTGACCGGACCGGAGGCTGTACAGGCGATGGCAAATAGTACGCAATACCAGATGGCCGCCGGTGTTTCCGAAATGAACCAGACAGAATAAAAAGTGAAATACCACTTTTACCATGGAGATGGCAATACCATCTTCATAAATATGTCTGGTTGTGTCACAAAGTGATTTTTACAAAACGATAGACAGTTTTCATCTGATGCCAATATCCCGGATCATATGGATCATTCCTTTTTTTCCGACAATACCAAGAGCAGATTCCTCGTACCTGCCTCACCAACAGTCTTTTCGCTCCCGTGCATCATGTCCATGTGTCGGATTCCCATCTCGGCGCAGAGAGGCAGTTCCATCATGCCCCCGATGAGAAGATCTATTTTGCAGTCCCTCAGGCTCTCACGTATCTCTTCATTTTCAGGTTGAACCAGTATCCGGCATCTGTCACCAGACAGGTCCCTGATTTTATCGACGTTTCCGGAATCAATATCGATGATCACCAGGGCGGGCACGATACCTATTCCGGTGAGGAACCTTGTCATAGATACCGCCCGGGTAGGACCGCTCACGATGGCGATATTCCGGCTGCAATGACTCAAGTTGGGGGAAATATCGGGAAAGGTTTCGGGAGTTGGTATCCATGCAATACCCAGCTCTCTGGTTATCTCTTCCAAAAAATCCCGTGTAGGCCGGGGCCCAATGGGAAGTTCGGATATGAGGTAGGGCGTGCCGAATTTTTGTTCAAGTGCCTCTGCGGCGCTCTTTCCCGTCGTCTCGCAGACTACAACATTCAATGAAGCCCTTCCAAGATTAACAAGTTCGGTCAACCCGGCATCGGCAGCAAGTACCGCATTGACCTCGACACCGGCTTCTGCAAGGATAGATTTGAGCTCCTGCAGATCGGGTCCGGCCCTCAGCATACCTATTATATTGATTGTACAGGGTCTTTGAGTCTGACCGGAAAGAGAGAGTTCGGTGGCCAGTCGGCTCAACGTCTCGGCACACCCGGATATGTGGTCACCCTCAAACCCTCCCGTATCGATTCCGATCACCCTGGCACGGGCCTGGGAGGCATTCACTGCACCTGCAACGTCCTCTCCGATTATACTGCTCGCGCAACAGGAGAAGACGATGATGAGATGAGGAGAGAGCGTGATATCCAGTTCATTGATCGCTTTTTCAAGGCGCTCTTCAGCGCCGAAGATTACATCATCTTCTTCAAGGCAGGTGCAGTAAATCTCTGACGGCCGGTCTCCTCTCATTCCCAGGATGTAGTTGATATGGTACACGCAACCCTTTGGACCATGAACCAGTATTGCGGTATTTTTCAACGTACTTACTGCCTTGATTGCCCCGAAAAGCCTGCATGTAGTTCTTGGTATCCGCACCGCAAAGCCGGCCATGACTTCATCTCCCGCGTAATGGTTGTTTCCAGGATATATAATCGGCTGCCCGTGCTACTTTGATTAACTCCGATGGTCTCAAAGATATCCTGGCTTCCGACAGTCACGGACTCCTGCCTGCTATGATATGAGCCCGGAGTTCTGCATAAGAATTGAGATGGAAGTGATGAGGAGTACAATGCCGACTATGGACTTCAGGTTATCAGGATTGATCCCGGGCGCGATCTTCGCACCGATCTGGGCCCCGATAACGGCTCCTGCGGAAAAGGCTGCAGTATAAGGAAGGGATATATTGTCCAGCCGCACGTGTGCCGCGGTTGCAGATATGGAAGTGCATAGAATTACGACCGTGGAAGTGGCAACAGCAAAATGAATGGGCATTCCTCCTATGACAAGAGCTGGAACGTTAATCACCCCGCCACCGATTCCTGTAAGGCCGCTCGTGTAACCGGCGATGGCGCCCCAGATCAAGGTATGGATATAATAGAGGCGGTTTTTTACCCCGGACGAGGAAAAATCCCGGAGTTTTTCATCATGATACGGTCCAAACCTGATCGGGGATATTATCGGAAACGTCGGGACAATCATCTTTATTCCAATTACCAGGAGAACAACCGAGAAGATAACCGCAAGCAGCCTGTCACTGATAAAGATTGTCGACCATGCACCAAGTACAGAAAAGATCATGCTGGGCACGATCAGGCAGACGGCACTCCGAAAGAAGATTCTCTTCTGGCGAAAATACGCGATCCCGCCCGATAAAGTGGTGAAGAGAATGATTGACAGGCTGGTACCTATTGCAATGCGGGGTTCCAGGCCGAAGATAAAGATAAGGCATGGGACATAGAGAAAACCCCCACCAACCCCGATGAGAGCGGCAATGATTCCGATCAAGATACCAATGATAAGACCGAGCAGATATTCAACCATCATGAATAATCAGAGATAATTACAATCAACGGGTTAGCACTTAATTAACCGTATCGCTTTTTTCGGACCGGGCGGATCATCAGGTGGTCAGACCAATGCTCTGGAAGAGGTGAGAGGTTTTTTGGCCTTCCACTCTGAAGGCAAATGCGATTATATATTGCCCGTACTGTTGCGCTGGAAAAAAAGGCGATTATAGAAAAGAGTATATCCGGATTGATTGGGTTGGGTAAGATCTTTTATAAAAAGGAGTGGACCCCCGATACATACATGATCAGGCCGCATTTGCAGGCGTGTTGAAAGGAGGAAAACGGGGCCTTTTTATGATCTTTTCAGGAACGAGAAGATCGTTGATTGCATGTATGCACCCATTCCCGCATACCATATTCCGTTCAAATATCCTGGCATTATTAACCCTGATCCACTCCCCTGCCTCAAGGATAAGCAATTCACCCTGGAGGCTGATGATCTGCGGCAGGCTGACCGCACGGGAAAGAAGGATATTTCCATGGACAACGTGATTCAGGATCAGGTGCTTCAGCCTCCTGAAGGGATCGCTTGAACAATAGTTCAACAACGTTCGGGATACTTTACTGAATGCGGCGTCAACCGGAGCAAACACGGTAAAAGGACCTTCTCCCATGATCATCTCTTCCAGACGCGCCGCTCTGATGGACGAGATAAATGTGGAGAAACGGCCATCAGCGAGCAGTAACTCGATAATATCCCTGTGAAGAAGTCTCCGGTGCATGTAGTATCACCCCCTTAACTACGTTCACTGGTGCAAGTGGAAATGGCGCTGAGACAATATATAGTTTTTGGTTTATAGAAATCCATAAATAATATTCTCAAAACGGGGGTGTTGATGTCATTTCTCAGTCTGCATATGATTTTATTAGCACGTATACAATTAAATTTTAAGCCCTAAAACCAAAAATAACCAATTTTTAGATATACTATCCACAGGACCAAAAAAAAGACTATCATATTTAATGGCATTTTCTGAGTACAATTCCACTACCCCCCGGAAGCAACCATTAAAACATCTCATCTGGAATAGCAACATATGACACGTTGTAACCAGAAATTGAACAAAAAACTCATGTTGGGCTTATCCCTGCTTCCAATCATGATTATTATAATCGCAGGATGCACGGACCAGCAGTCAACACCCCCTCCTGTCACACCCGAAGAGACTGCCGTTGTGGCAATGGAATTTACAGAGAGTGATGATGGAAAGACCGTTACAATGCCTTCAGGCACGGAGTTCAGGGTAAGCCTCAAAGGAAACCCCACCACAGGCTATAGCTGGAATGCAACACTGAGCGAGGGGCTGGAACTGCTGGATTCCAACTTCACAACAGATGAACACCCGGCAGGGATGGTTGGAGTAGGCGGAGCCTTCTTCTGGGACGTACGGGCTATAGAGAAGGGAACGCAGGAATTCTCGGCCATTTACATGAGGCCGTGGGAGCCTGTCACGGGAGAAGAGGATATATTTTCCATGATGTACATCGTCGAATAAGAGACCTGGAAAAATCTTTTTCTCATTATCCCAGTTATCCTGATCTATCCAGGGTTCCGATAATTAAGAGAGAATACGCCCTGATAAGGCAACGGTTATATCTTTAATGAGAGCCAAGCAGTTTCCGGTATATCGCGCAATTTTCATCGTCGTGACAGACAAATATCACTTTTCCGAATGTTTCGTGCCTCTCCAAAAACACCTTCACCTCTCTTACTGCTATTCTTGCTGCTCTCTCCCGGGGAAATCCATATGCTCCCGTGCTGATTGCCGGGAACGCGATGGTTCTGATCGCATAATCTACAGCCAGTTCGAGTGTATTGCGGTAGCATGCTGCAAGATCGTCATCTTCATTCATATTCCCACCCTTCCATACCGGTCCTACGGTATGAATGATGAACTTCGCATCCAGGCGGTGCCCCGAGGTGATCCGTGCCTGACCGGTTGCGCATCCCCCCAGTCTCCTGCATTCCTCCTGCAGGTGTGGACCTGCAGCCCTGTGGATGGCTCCATCCACCCCCCCTCCACCGAGAAGTGTCGGATTGGCCGCGTTCACAACAGCGTCTATCCGGAGTTTTGTGATATCGCCCTGCAAGATCGATACTCTTCGTCGCCAATTGCCCACTTCAGCATTTTCTGCCATCATCTCACCCGGTTAAAAATCGATGAATTCATCCATACTCCCGCTCCTGTATCCTCCGAGATCAACCAGTATATGAGTAAATCCAATCTCGCCAAACCGCTGGTTGATTGTATCCTTGAAAGTGATTAATCCAGAAAGATCGCCGGGCGAAACTTCTATCTTAGCCGTATTACCAAAGACTCTGACACGGACAGGATCGAATCCCAAACTTGAGAGGAAATCCTCTGCATCCTCTATCCTGCCCAGGATCCGGGGGGTGATCTTCTCCCCATATGGAATCCGTGTTGCAAGACACGTTCCAGAGGGTTCATTCCAGAAAGAGAGCCCGCATTGCCGGGCAATAGACCTGATATCATCTTTCGAGATTTCGCATTCGACGAAGGGGTGGATGATCCCCTCCTCGTCACTTGCCGCAAGCCCGGGGCGGAACTCGGTAAGATCAGAGGTATTTATGCCATCGGCAATCTCCTTATATCCCCTTGATGATGCGATATCTTTCAGTATTTGTGCAGACATCTTTTTGCAGATATAGCACCTGTCCCGCGGGTTATCTCTGAATAACGGATTATCAAGTATCGGAAGCCTGATCACCTCACATCCGTATCCGAGTTCTTCTGCCCGGCTTATCGCTCTTGAGATAATCTTTCCTGGAATGAGGGGGGAATCAAAAAGGATGCACAGGGGTTTTTTCCCGGATACTTTCTCTGCGAGATAACAGAGAAGGCTGCTGTCAAGGCCGCCTGAATATGAGATGAGAAGAGGCGCACGCGAGGCAAGGAACCTCAAGAGATGGTTCTTTTTTTTATTCACAGACATCAGGAATCCTCATTTCATATGTATGGGCCGAAGAGCCGGTATGGAATTATATTTCCTGATGAATAATAGTATAATCTTTTCATTCTTCCGTTACTTGAAAGACCGACAATTGTAATCGATGATTGGAGGCTGAAAGTAAAAAAAATGGCTCATTAGGCGGGCAGCCGTATACATCCTGTACCTGGATCCGGATCTCTCCTGCCTTTCAATCATCCCCATAATGCTGCGGACGATTGCAGCGGAACCTACTTATTTATTCCTTTTTCAAGAACCGGAAGCATCCAGGCGGGATATCGATCTCGAACCTTGCCCCCTGCCCCGACTCTCCTGTCTCATAGATTGTAATTCTCGTGATATGGAGTATCTCCCTCGAAAGGAAAAGTCCGAGACCTGTATTTTTTCCCACTCCCTTCTCGAAGAGCCTGTCTTTCAAGTCAGGCGGCACACCGCATCCATTGTCTTCGTAGACGAGGATAATGTGGTCATCTCTCCTGTGCGACGTAACAGATATCGTGGTTGTATTCCGGCCATGACGCAGGGTATTATCCATGAGGTTGTAAAAGACCCGTTCAAGAAGCGGATCAGCAAATATCTGGAGGTCTCCGACGGAGACTTCAACCTTGATATCAGGGGGCTGGATCTTTTTGACAACGCCCTCTATCAACGGTTCCACATCCTGCCATTCAGGACGACTTAATCCCATTTTTTCGTAATCTCTGGTGAAATTGATAAGGCTGTCAATATTTTCGACAGCCTTTTCAATTTTTCCGACATGTTCCAGTACCTGTAGATCATCTGTCCGGGCAAGGAGCAAGTCGGTATGCCCCTCTATCATGGTTATCTGGTTGAGAATATCATGCCTGGTTATGCTGGTCAGCAGATGAAGTTTCCCGGAAGCAATCCTGGCCTGCTTCTCCGCCTGTCTCTGCTCTGTAATATGTTCTTCAAGCGACCTGAGCATACGGTTGAAGATTATCGAGAGTGAAGTGAGTTCATCATCGCCTTCGAGTGTGATTTCCCCGGTGAAATCCTGCTCTTTTCCAATTCTTTCAACCTGTGATTTTAAGGATTCGAGCCTGGCAATGAACCTGTTGCGCACGACCACTATCACAAGCACATATGAGATAACCCCTATAGAAGCCACGACAAACAGGAAAAGAAACATCGATTCAAGCCCGATTCTATATGCTTCCCTGTCCATGTTCACCCGGATCGTGTATGCGGGGTTTCCTGCAATGTCATCTATTGCAGTAATAGCCGAAATTGCAGTCTTGTCTTCTGAAATAGCCACGATTGAACTCTCGTTGTCCGGAACAGTCTTTGGACCGGTGAGATCCTGGAAACCCTTATCATCTTCGACCGGATAAAGGGAGATCGACGTCGATATCTGTTCACTTATCCTGTCCACTTCGTTCTGGTCGAAATACCGCGCCATGAGAAGCATACCCCTGGCCGGACCGGATTCATCACTCTGCAGTATAGGTGCGGTCGCGACAAGGAGCGGCCCTTCCGGCAGGGTCATCAGTCCGCTTTTCGTTGTTAGTAGAGTCTCCGGGCTTCCAATGATCTGTAACGTGCGCAGCTGTTCCACCAACTCCGGCGGCACCTCGATCTCCTCCTGATCGTCCTGATAATCAAAACCCTTCCCAAAAACGATGTTGCCATCCGTGTCGAAATATATGATGAAATTGAGACGGATAGTAACAAAGGTGTCATCCACCATGTTCGAATTGAGGTATCCCTCATTCCTGTCTGCAATAAACTGATATGAATCGTCCCACGATGCCCAGTCATTCACCATGGCCTGCAGGTTTTCAGCATCGTTTTCGATTGCATTCACTCCCCTCTCAAGATTGGTATAGGCGTAGTTGGCTTCCATTCTCTCCAAACCGGGAAGCATCACAAGCTGCATGCTGGCAATAAGGCCACCTGCAACAGCTAGAAGAAGTAAGAGTATGATTATGGGAAGTGCGGTTCGAATCTGCAATTTTTACTAAACCTCTTTGCTCTTACACGGCTTTCTTTTCCGCAACGTGATGGGATGAGCCTTATCCGGTTGGAGGGTGTGAATGAACCGTTTCAGAAGTAATTGGTGAAAAAGCATATCAATATTCGGATAGGGCCCCACGGGTCGTGCATAATTCGTTCTCTTCATGCAGTGGACGAATTCTCATCTCTTCCCTGATATGATACCGCATCATATTCCGGGGGATGCATTAAAAACATATGAATACCCGGTATTGTATATGTCGGATGCCGCACGACTCCTCGGGCTGCCGCCGGTAAAAGAGAGAAAGATCAAGATAGCCGTGGGATGCAGGTGTGAGAACTGCCAGAACCTGTTTCCCCTTCCAGTTCTGGAGATCCATGCGGGACTGGAGGATCGCTCCAGCATCTCGTGTTCCGCAGAGTCTGTTATTGTGCTCTGTCCCTCGTGCCATCGATCACTCCATATGCACGGGCCGGAACAGAGCTGGAGACGACTGCTTGCAAGCCAGCGCGAACCAGTTATACACAACCAGATTATCGCTATCATTGATTACCGGCCAGAACCATACCAGGCACCTGAATCACCTCCCCTCTCCGAACTCTTTGAGGAGGCGATCCGTGGAAGTGGATTGGATCTCTTCCAGAACGGCGCATGAGCGTTTTTTCGGGCACCGCTTGGGAGTTTCAGGGGCCTTGGATACCGCTCGAATCAAAAAAGATCAGGGTCGGGCCTGCCTCAGCCAGATCGCTGCAAGGAATATCGCGAGAATCATGACAAACGGGTACATACCTGCCGAAGTGGGCTCGGGTGTCAGTGACGCTTCGATCTGGATTGCCTGGCCAGCACTGACGGTGAATGTGGATGAGTAGTCATTAAATCCTCCCAACCTGATGAGAAGAGAATGAGTCCCCGTCTCGATGGAGGGGATGGTAAGCGGAGTTATTCCCCTGCAGACATTATCGATAAAGATATTTGCCCCCGCCGGCTGTGAACTGATCTGTATTGTTCCACTCTGCCCGGGCGAAGGGCTGGGATCGAGTTGCGCTTTCACGGTAGTGGTTTGCCCGGCATCCACCGCCACACTGGAGTTATAATCCCTGTAATTTTCGAGCCGGATGCTCAGGGTATGTGTGCCGGCTTCGACGCCGGTAATATCGAGCGGGTTGTTGTTCTGTGTCCGCCCCTGGTAGACTTCATCAAGCAGAACCGCTGCTCCGGGGGGTAAGGACTCCACCTGTATATCTCCTGTATTACCCGCTGTACGAAGCTTGAGGGTAACATCAAGGATCTTCACCTGGTTCGGCAGGACCTCTACTGTATCAGTCCATTCCTCATAGCCTGCTAGTTTGAGGAGAACAAAGTGTTTCTGTGCAGCCAGGTTACCGATTGTGGTCGCCGACGCTCCCTTGAAGACACCGTCAATATATACATCCGCCCCGCCGGGAGATGTGATTACCTGGAGTGAACCGACATTTGTCAGGGGGATTAGAACCGCCTCAACTCGTGCGCTACCGCCCGGCGGAACGTTCACTATCTTTGCATAGGTGTCATATCCTGACAGAAACGCCTGTACAAGGTGGCTCCCGGTGGTTACATCAGTATATGTCCATGGTGCCTGCTGACCTTTGCCCCCGTCTACCGTAATGAGAGCTCCCTGGGGGGATGACGTGACGACGAGGGTGCCAAATGACGTGCTTGGTTCAAGGGTGGCAAATACATTTGTCGTTTCCCCGGGGAGGGGATTCATGCCGTACTGCTGCGACCATGGGAAATAACCGGGTTTTGAGAGCGTTATTGTGTGCTGGGGCGTTGCGGTAGAGGATACGGGAACAGTCACCGGCGTCTCGCCCACGAATACTCCGTCGAAGAGCACCTCGGCTCCCTGGGGATCCGAATTTATCTGAAAATATCCCTCTCCGCCGTTCACATCCGTGGACGCCTGGGCCAGCACCCCCGGAATCATAAGAGAGAGTGCAAACAACGAAAAGATAAAGAGGACCAATCCGGACCTGTCTTTCATAAAAGTATCACCTGCATAATATGTTGAAAAGGAGCAGGTGATACTATAATAACTTTCATATCGATCCCGCAACAGGAAGACCGGAATAATACCATAAACTCAAATATAATCCGGCGGTTAAAATAACTGGATATACATGCTTGAAAATATTGACCGGTTTGAGAGGGGCATATATCTCATCCTCCTTCTGATGCTGGCCGGTGTGATCCTGTTCGCAGTGATAGAGCTCGGGGTCATCCTGGCGGAGGCGCTTATCAGCGATTTCTCTTACAGGCTGGATAACCACGAGATTCTCAATGCATTCGGCTTCTTCCTGCTCATCCTGATCGGGCTGGAACTTTTAGAGACGATAAAGGCCTATCTGACCCGAAATGAGATTCATTTTGAAATAATTGTCCTGCTTGCAATAATTGCCGTTGCACGTAAGATCATCCTCCTCGATCCTTTCACGGAGACGGCTGGAGCATTCGATGCCATGACCCTTGTCGGACTCGGAATTATTGTAATCTCGCTTGGCGGGTGTTATTATCTCATCAAGAAAGCAGGTATCATGACAAGGATATGATCCCGCTTCCTTGGGCCGGATAACCGAAATAATCTTTTTACTATGAAAATGAATATGCCGTTTTCATGAATCTGTCTGCATGTGTCACAGACTGAATCGTTTAGGTCTTTACCAAACAATGTCAGGGACATAAGTGCATCCGGGATTCGATGATTATCCATTGTGATCGAGTCAATTCAGCGGGGTCCGACGGCTTTCAGACAGAAAACTATATTGGAAACCCAAAAAAGAACAACAAATAGATTGTACTGGCTCAACGAGCGTGCATGAATACTATATTCAGGAGGCGGCTTTCTGGACGGAGAGATCTATTACAACCGGGGCATGGCCTATCATCGGAAGGGCCTTCTTGATCTTGCCATCAGGGATTATTCCCGTTCACTGGAAGTGGCATCCGACGCCGTCGAAGTCTACAACAACCGTGGCGTGGCATATGCTGCAAAAAGGGAATACAACAAAGCCATCGAGGATTATTCATCGGCTATTCGCCGGGATAGCGGTTTTTCTGAGGCATATTACAACCGGGGTGTTGCCTGGTCTTTTCTCAATGACAGTGTCCGCGCCATATCGGATCTCACGAGTGCGATAAAGATAGATGTTGGATTTACTGATGCATACTACAACCGGGGGAGGGAGTATGCCCGGATCGGGGAGGACGATAAGGCGGCAGATGACCTGACAAGGGCGATCGAACTCGACCCGCGTTATGCGCCTGCCTATAACAACAGGGGTGTGGTTTTTTCCCGAAGGAACAGCCATTCCGAGGCAATAAGCGATTATTCGAGAGCCATTGATCTCGATCAGGCCTTTGTGGAGGCATATTGCAACCGGGGCGTGGAATTCTCCCGCGTCGGGCATTATGACGACGCCCTTGCAGATTACACGAGGGCAATTTTATTGAAACCGGAAGATCCGGCTCTATACTATAATCGTGGTGTCCTGCATGGGAAGATGAAAAATCCGGATCAGGCCATCTCAGATTACATGCTCTGCCTCGAACTCGCACCCGATCACGCAAAAGCCCATAACAATCTTGGTGTGGAGTACAGCAAGATCGATCTCTTCGAGAATGCGGTGAGTCATTATCAAAAGGCCATAGAGTGCGATGGGCGCTTTATTGAGGCCTATAACAATCTCGGGGTGCTCTATAACCGGCTCGGGCGGTTCGACGAAGCTATTACTCTCTTTTCAAACGCAATCGAGATATCAGGTTTTGAACAGGTTGGAGCCGAGAAAGAGAGGATAGATCTTGGACCAGATGCAGAGAAGATTACGCCGCCATACGAGAGCCTTTCCCTCTCTGATATGGACGGGCTGAAAGATGACATCGGGACTATCCGATCACAAAGTTCCCACCGGATATTCAGAAGCGGAGGAGACCTTTCGGATCTCCCGTTGCCAGCCCTTATCATGGAATTATCGGACGATATTTCCAGGTATCCCGATGATCCGAAACTGTATACAAGGAGAGGACTTGAGTATTCCAGGCGCGAGTATACATCGTGGGCCATTGCGGATTTTACAAAGGCGATCGAGATCGATCCTGGATATGTAGAGGCATACTTCCATCGAGGATGCGAATACGGCAACATGGGAAGAGCGGAAGATGCAATCTCTGATTTTTCTCATATATTAAAGATCAATCCAAAAAATGCAGAAGCATTCTTCAGACGTGGCCTGGAGTATCATAAACTCGGAATTCCGGACAGGGCAATTTCAGAATTCTCAAGATCAATCGAGATGAACCCCAGGTTCACTTTGGCCTATTATCTGCGGGGAAGGGAGTTTTCCGGCATTGGATTCTCAGACATGTCGATTCGCGATTTTTCCAGGGCAATCGATTTAAACCCTGATTTAGAGGGAATATACTTTCACCGGGGCCTGGAATTCAGTAAATTAAAAGACCATAACGCAGCGATCGGGGATTTTACAAAGGCAATTGAGCAGGAAGCCGAAAATTCAGAGGCCTTTTTCAGGAGAGGAATGGAATTTTCGGAACTGATGCGAGGGGAAGAAGCCATCGGAGATCTCTCCTCTGCCATCAAGCTTAACCCCGGATTCCTTGAAGCATACATCCAGAGAGGGCTCGAGTACCAGGCCAACGATTTGGGCGAGAAAGCCATCTCCGACTTTTCAAGGGCAATCGAAATTGATCCCGCGTGTGCGTTGGCATACCTCCACCGCGGATGTGGATACAGCAACTCCGGGCTACGGGATGAGGCAATATCAGACTTCGGACGGGCCATCGCCATAAATCCCAGGTTGGACCAGGCATATCTTAAAAGAGGGGTCGATCTCTCCAGGTCCGGAAGAAACGAGGAGGCAATCAGAGACTTTTCTGCGGCACTCGGGATAAATTCCCGTTCAATTGAAGCCCTTTACAGGCGGGGAATCGAGTACAGCCGATCAAACAGGACAGAGGATGCCATCTTTGACTTCTCGTCGATAATTGAAATCTCGCCTGATGATGACCGCGTGTACACGCTTCGGGGCATTGAATACGAAAAGATTGGCAAAGTCAGCGAAGCGATTGCCGATTACACACAGGCTACCGAATCAAACCAGGCGAACGAGAGGGCATATTACAACCGGGGGAACGCTCTGGCCGGTATTGGGGAATATGACGGAGCCATATGCGACTTTTCAAAGGCTATTGCAATAAATTCGGAAAATAGCGATGCTTATTATAACAGGGGGCTTGTTTATGGCGAGAAAGGGATGATTAAAGAGGCAATCATGGATTTTGACAGGGCGATCGAGATCGATCCCGAATTCCATGAGGCCTATTTTAACAGGGGCGTCGCTTATCACAGGATGGGCTTTTTGGAAGAGGCTATAAGGGATTATTCGCGGGTAGTCATGATGGATCCCGGGAATGAGAAGGCATATAACAACCGGGGCAACGCTTTTGCCTGCAAGGGGCTGTATGATGAAGCGATATCGGATTTTTCAAGGGCGATAGAGATCAATCCGCAGAATGCCACCGCATACTATAACAGGGGCATTGAATATGGAAAACAGGATAGTCTGGAAGAGGCCATCTCGGATTTTTACCAGGCAGTCACAATAAAACCGGATTTTGCCGGGGCATACTATAACAGGGGTGTGGCCTTTCACAAGATGGGCCTTCTCGATGAAGCCATCAGGGATTATTCTCAGACGATTGAAATAGACTCTTGTAGTGAAAAAGCCTTCAATAATCGCGGAAATGCTTATACAAGCAAGGAGATGTACGACAACGCTATAGCCGATTTTTCAAGGGTCATCAAGCTGAATCCAGAGCATGTATCGGCTTATTATAACCGGGGAATTGCATACAGGAGAAAAAGACTCACCGATAATGCCATATCCGATTTTTTGAGCGCAATCAGGCTCAAGCCACATTTTTCCGAGGCCCATTACAACCTCGGCAGCATCTTTTATTACCAGGATCGCCACGAGGATGCGCTAAAGGAGTTTGATCGGGCACTCTCCATAGACCCGGTCTATTCAAGGGCATATTTAAACAAGGCTCTTGCGTACGAGAAACTCTCGCGCTTCCAGGAAGCAAAGACGGCATACGAAGGATTTATCCGCTCTGCAAATGGTGAATCTGACGAACTGATAGACTTTGTATCAAGAAGAATACAGAACATCAGGTAGGTCTTTTCGAGAGATTTGGAGTAGATTCTTTTCCCTGGGTACAGGTTCCGGAAGAAAGGATACCCCTCTGATTGCAGGGTTTGAGACACCCGGGATTTTCCTCTATATGCGTCGCAGACTTTCACCTCAGGGATCAATCCGGGTTTGGAAAAATCTGTTAAAACTCTCATTATAGACATCGCCCTTTTTTTGAGAGGGTGCCATTTCTAAACAGAATTGGAGCTAACTAGCGGCAGTTGCGATAATAGTGCCGTTCTTTGATGCGGATATCTTCGAGCCCCACGAGCGAATTGAATTCGTTAAAATCCATCGATGAATTGTCATCCAGGGGTAATGATCCGGTCTTTGCCAGTTCCTCAAAGACACGGCGAACTGATGATGCGATAGCATATGTGCATACTGTCGGATAGGCGACTACCGCATATCCGATGTCCTGCAACTCTTTGGCAGACAGACGAGGTGTCCTTCCGCCCGGTATCATGTTGGCGAGATGGGGGGCATCCACCTCTCTGACGATCCTCTCCATCTGGGCGGCCGACTCAGGCGCTTCGACAAAGATCATGTCGGCACCGCACTCGCGGTAGAGTCTTGCCCTGGCGATAGCATCATCAATGCCATTGACAGCCAGCGAATCTGTCCGGGCAAGTATCACAAAATCGGGATCTCTACGTGAATCCAATGCTGCCTCTATCTTCGCCACCATCTCCTCCGGGGCAATCACCTGTTTTCCGGACATGTGCCCACACCGCTTGGGCTGCACCTGGTCTTCCAGCAGGATCCCTGCGGCTCCGGCTTTCTCGAAGAGACGAACCGTCCGCGTTACGTTTGTCGCATTTCCATATCCGGTGTCCGCATCGGCAAAGACGGGAACATTAACGGCTTCCACGATCCTCCCTGTGCATTCCACCATCTCGGTCATTGTCAGGAGAGAGATGTCGGGTTTGCCGAGCTGGGCTGCAGTGTTGGCATAACCGGCAGAGCAGACGGCCTTGAATCCTGACTTCTCTGCGATTACCGCACAGAGTGAATCATGGACGACAGGCAGCACCAGGATTTCATCATCCAGTATGTATTTTCGAAAGAGGCTCGTGGATTTCATCTCGTCGATCACACCAGGGTTACGTCACGCAGGGATCTTTACCTGATCTTGTATGGCCTGATTAATAAAATAAAAAGATACGCCCCCTCCCTCACGTGGGAACAGGAGTAGGTGGCACCGGAGTTGGGGGTGTCGTCACAGTAGGTGTCAAAGGGGGCACGGAAGATGTTACTGCCGGAGTCGGATATGAAGGTGAAACCGAAGGCAGAGGGGTGGGAACGGTGTAGGACGGAGACGGGGAAGGAGTACTGGGGACCGGTGGGGTAATGGGTGTTTGAGACACGGACGTTACGGCGGAAGGCACAGGGACAACGATACTGACTGGCAGGGGGGCAGGAGGCGGCGGGATCATTGGTGCAGGAGTGGTGATTGCAGGAGATGTCATCACAGGCGATGTGAACAAGGGAGTCGTCGTGAACGGTGAGGAAGTCGTATTGGTTGCTGGCACGGTTCTGGCAGGGGATGTTTTGGATGTTGCCGGAGAGACATCCGAATAACCTGGGATTTCTCCGGAAGTTTCGGGGATGGAATAATTCCCTGTTCTGGTCAGGGCTGGCGAAGGAGTCTCCGTATCGTGAACTTGCCCGGAAGTATCATTCCCCGTTTCTCCAGGAGGCCGCACACAACCGCAGGAGAGCATGAGAATTAGCACGAGAACCAGGATTCTGAATCTGTCGGTCATGACAGAAGTTGACTTGTCTGGATATGTAATGAAGATATTCCCGGGAAGCCGCCAAGAAATTCCCAAAAAAAAGCTGTTGATCAATTTCTTCTTTGCAAGACAAAAAACACCGATACTGAGTGAATTCAGAGTCCGTCCAATACGCTGCGGTATCGTTCCAACTCGTGTTGCCCTTCTGCAGGAGACATCCCTGCGGCACCGTACACAATGAACGGGGGTAGAACGACCATGCCACAGAACTCGAATATATTGTGGGTTATGATCGTGAGATGCTCTTCAAGGTCGCCATGGATTCCATTTCCTGAGTACTCTTCCCTGGATGAGCCGGTTGTAGCCACGATCATCGCTTTCTTGCTCTTGAGACGACCATTCTCATAGATTTTTCCTGCCGCTATATCAACTACGAATCCCTGGACAAATACACGGTCAATCCATCCTTTGAGTATGGCGGGCATGTATGACCACCATATCGGGAACTGAAAAATAAGGAGGTCCGCCCAGGAAACCTTGGCTATCTCCTCCATGATATCAGGCGCGATGCTTCCGGTCTCCATACCATGGATCTGTTCGGTTACCGGGCGGAATATGGCCGTTTCCTCCCGAATTCTGAAGTCCTGCGGGTCGAGAACTGCCTTGAATTTGAGTGCATAGAGATTTGATACCTTCACGGTATGGCCCTTCTCCGAGAGCGCGACAACCGCTGTGTCTTTCATTGCACCATTGAAGGATTTTGGTTCCGGATGGGCATATATGTACAGGATATTTGACAAGAAGATCACCTTTTCAGTATAGTCCTTCTTTATATACTTAATGACAGCGCCTGGAATATGATACACGAACCTTCCTGTGCCGCCGCATTATTCCGGAGAATCTGTAAATAAAATACAGGATTCCACTACATGACACATGGTGTAGCCGGTTTCATAGTAAAAAAATAATTTCAGGGTTTTATAACCAACGTGGGAATCCGGCTGTGTGTCATGACGAAGGTGCTTACGCTCCCGGCAAGCATTCTTTCCACCTGGCTTTTACCTACCGATCCGATGACTATGAGATCGGCCCCGATATCTGATGCAAGATTTACTATGGTATTTCCGGGATGCCCGGACTTTTTATGAACAGTCACTGCCCGCCCTGGTGGAATCATCTCTTTCAATTCGGCGATCAGTTTTTCCGATTCGTTTTCTATCTCCCTGATAGCCAGTTCCCGTGCCACGTCACCTTCCGCCCACCCGCTCTCGATTACATAGACGAGATGAAGCTCAGCTCCGCTCATATTGGCAAGATCGGATGCCTTGGTGATGATCCCCCGGGTTATTGGAGAGCCGTCGACAGCGACAAGTATCTTTGAAAACATCGTCTGCACCACCGGAGGATATTATTTTCCGAATATATTAATATCCCGCAGAAGAGGGCTCACCTTGATGAAACGACGGTTTGAGCAAGCTGGGAAATCGGGTCCTAAAAATATCCCATCTGTCGCAACGCGTCAAGAGCCGCGTTCTGGGTGGCCTCGGTCTTGTTGGAACCTGTTCCCTCTCCAGAAATATTACTGCCCGCAGTCACCCTGTAGGTGAATTCGGGCCGGTGATCCTTTCCTTCCTTCCGGACAAGGGAATATACCGGTAGGGGCAGGTTCTGTTTCTGAAGGATCTCCTGTAACTTTTTCTTGTAATTTCTTCCCGGGAAGAACGATTCTATCTCGTCTGAGATAAGTGAAAGGACAATGCCTCTTGCAGCGTCGAATCCCCTGTCAAGGTAAAGTGCTCCGACAAATGCCTCGAATGCATCCGCGATGATTCCTGGCGTTACTGACTGGTTTTGTGCGACAAGAATGAGATCCTCAAATCCAAGCTTCAAAGACGGGACAAGAAGACTGAGGTTTTTGTTTCTGGTAACCTCCATCCTCGGTGTAAGTTCTCCTTCCGGTTCATTGAAATGGCAGAACAGGTATTCTGCAACAATGAGGTTTAAGACACGATCACCGAGGAATTCGAGTCTCTCATTGTCCTGCAGGGTACTGGTTTCCAGGGGTTGCTGGCCTTTGACATATGAAGAATGGGTTAATGCCTGGACATATAAATCCAGGGAAACCGGTGATATCTCCTCGGATCTCAATCCCAGTTTCCAGAGAAGGAGAAGAACTTTTTCCTTTTCGCACGTATCAGATGAATCCACGTATTTCGTTCCTGCAGGAGTATTTGTGCCCGATCCCATATTCTTTATCCTGTTTAACGGTCGTAGGAGATCGCCGGTTGCGACTTTGGGGTGAAATGAGGTGGGTTAAAAGTAGTTCCTGCCCGGTTAGTCAACTACAATCCCTTTTTCTTTCATTTCGCGTGCCTTTCGTGCTGAGCACTCCTCACACCTGAACTTCGGTTTCGTATCATGACTCCGGTCATAGTTTGCAGATTTGACCAGCCGGTATCCTCTTGTGATCCTGCCGCAATCGACACATGCAATACGTTCCTTTACCTCCCATTGGGCTGCCAGCGACTGCGATGTAAAAATAAACCGGTCCACCCAGAAGAATATCAGTCCCCCTATAAGATTTGCCACGATTGCCGCTGCAATCTGCCCCATGCCTGCGAGCAGTATTCCCACTCCTGCAAGGATGGGGGTGCTGGCCTGCCACCTGAGCAGATACAGTCCATATCGCCTGAAATTTACGTGCATCTGTGGATATGGTATAGCCCGAGATTATTCATATCTATTCCGTATCCGGAAATGATCATGAAGGGTTTTTTTCAAATAACTGATCAATACATATATTCCATTCCGGTTCAGATTTTTTCTATGAATAAAAAGATGGAACTTGTATCCATTGGTATTATCAGGTCCCCCTATCATACCCCGGCAGATGCTCCCCGCCAGGGAAGATTATCATCCATTCCTTCAAAGATAGAGATATTTGAGGAATTTGTGGCAGGAGTGGGTGATCTTGGGGGATTCAGCCATATTTTTGTTCTTTACTGGCTTGACAGGGCAGACAGAAATACGCTCTCTGCCACACCGCCCGGTACCACCGGTACAAGACCTGTATTTACTACCCGTTCACCTCACCGTCCCAACCCGATCGGGATTGCCGTAGCGAGAGTGGTGGGAATCGAAGGCAATATCATAACTGTAACCGGGCTTGATGCACTTGACGGGACTCCGGTATTGGACATCAAGCCATATTCCCCGGGAATTGACAGTATTCCCGAGGCAAAGGATAGTTTCAGGGGACCGGGCCGCTCGTAGTCCGGTTCCTAGATCAACCCGAACCAGGCCACATAGGAACTGATAATCATTATTACCAGAATGACTATGCCCATCTTATACAGGCAGGTTTTACAGATACCTGTATGGGAATGAATACATTCTTCACAGCACTCATTTCTGCATATCCTGCAGGAAGAGACAGATTCTCTATCTTGATGCTTTTTGCATGCACACATTGTTTTCAGCTATGAACCGGGAGAACAGTTAATCTTTTTGAGACGCAGATGCAGATACTGCCAAAAATTTATCGGTACAAGCCAAAAAAAGGGCTTGAATTGTCCAAATTCTCTTCCAAAAAGATATCATTCGACTTTTATAGATTTCTTCTCTTTCTCCTCTTCATGTTTCCTGGATTTAAGCGCCTTCTCAGATTCGGATATAAAATCTTTCAATGCCGAGTCAAGCTGGCCTGCAGCGCCATCAATCTTCCTTTGTATATGTTTTCTTCCTTCCTCGGTTGTAAAGAGATCCTTTGCGAGGGAAACAACCTTTCCCATCGTTCCTGAAACCTCAGCCGAGACCTCCTCGATTCTGGTTTCTATCGGCTTCTTCCCGGGTTTTTCGGTCTCGTCCGAAATTTTTTCCTCAACCCATTCACCTTTTTCAAAATGCCCTCTTGTTCCTGTCATTTTCATTCCTCATTGACTAGAATATCATTAAACTGCAATAGGACTCCTCATTTTTGTAAAATCTCTAACATTTTTAATTTTTGAATATTTGCACGTTATGGAATTTTAAGGTAACGGGGTGACCGGCGTCTACATGAGATATATTTTGGGAATATGCACCTGCAACTCTCACAAAAGAGATCCTTTTTTTATAGATCCTTTTTGAAAATAAACCGGGGTTATTGGTTTTATGGAAGAGCCCATGTCTCGAAAAGAGGATAACAGACCAGGGATCTCTATTTATCTCCCCATATTCGCCCGGATAATCCTTTTTCTTCCCGGGATATCAATTGGAGTACCGGTTCTGGTATCGATCAGTACCGGTGCCCCGCTTTCGGCGATTATGGCGCTCGCAGGGAGTGCATTCCTGATAGAATACGGGGCCGTCGTCCCCGGAATCGCACTTGGCATCGGTTTTTATCCGACCATCCTCATCATATCGTCCGTAGCACTCGCTGTTATCCTTACCTCTTTTGAGCTGTTCGACCTTCTTGCACGAAAATTCGGGAGAGTTGAACATTTCCTCGAGAGAGTTGAGAATGGAAGAATCACGGGATTCATCAATCACTATGGGATATGGGGTCTTGTTCCAGGCATCATGGTAGTCGGGTTTTATGTCTGCCCCGCAGTCTCCTGGATCTTTTCATGGAAGAGATCCTATTCGGTCATATTGATGATGACGGGATATGTTGTCTCGGCAGTCGCAATCTATCTCATTACCACCGGTATTATCAATGTCTTATTCTAAAGAATGGCTCGTATCAATAACCTGTCAGGATAATCGATGCTCTCATCACCGGTATTCGTCCGGACCTGTTCACATTCCAATACAAAAAAAGAGAATCTATGAATTTTCCCGGTTTGCAGATACCAGGTGGCCATAATCTCTTCTTCTTTTTCCAGCCCGGCTAGTATCAGGTGTGAAAACCGGATCCAATTTACCTGGATACTCTCTATCCTCGCAGAGCCCATGCCCGATCAAAAAGAAGATGCCCCGCATCATTCATGAACATCAAGAGATTTGAAATAGCCGTTCCTCTCAGATATCTTTCCCATACCAGTGAGCACGTGTAGGATCTCATCGAGCATATCCGGATCCACGGACATACCGTAAAGCGATCTCAGCATGTCACTGATCTCTGGTGCCGTTCGTTCCCTGTCCCGCATCACTTTTTCGGTAAAGCCGGATAAGTCCTCAAAGACTGCCCATGGATAGACAATCCACCGCCATTCTGAAACCAGATCAACATAATAATCAGGTGTAAAAGCCGAACATGTCTTATGCTGGAGTACCCCCGTCCTGATCTCCCCGGGTTTAAATCCCCTGAGATATCCGGTTGAGATCTCGAGGGTCTCACCGGTATCGGTGACGTCATCTATCACGAGCACTTTTTTATCCGTTATGTCGACAGAGAGCGGATACCTGACAATAGCCTGTTCTTTTATCTCTGCAGCAATCCCCCAGTGCTCAACCTTGATGCTCGTCAGGGTGTCCATGAGGAGGAGATCTGCGACCACCCTGGCTGGAACGTATCCGCCTCTCCCGATCGCGATGATCAGATCAGGTGTATATCCGGATCTCCTCACCAGACCAGACAGTTTTCTGGCAAGATCATAGGATCCGTTCCAGGTTACCAGTTCGACGGGAAAGGATTCAGGAATCATATAAAGACCCTCTCCTGTCATATTAAAAAATTCTTCTGACGGATCATGGGTTCAGGAATCTGATTACAATTGATGGTACGAAAACGAATGGATCTTCAAATCTTTTGATATTCCTCCACCTGTCATGGGGACCCCCTTCTCCGGGTTTCCCGGGTAACCAATGACCGAAATTCCATCGACATACTGTTGGTTGCCATGTCAGTATGATGCAAGACGACCAAAAAATTAAGCTCCCTGGAAAGGTATCCGCAATTTCCGCTTGAATTTCTTATATCCTGCAAAAAGCCAATCGTTATATCAGCTGATAAAAGAAAGAACCTGATACAGATGGAAGGGATTACCAGATACACCATTGAGCTACAGGTGGGAAAAATTCTGTTCTTTATCCTGATAATCGGTATTGGAATTCCCTTATTAACGGCGGTGCTGCTTGGAATCGACTACCCCCAGGTGCTTTCATTCATAGGCTCTACTGCATTGTTTCAGGCGGCATCATCTCCACTGGGTCTTCTTCTCGGTTTTGAAGCCTGGTTGATCATCTTATTCCAGTGCTCGTTCGCGCTCGCGATGGTGCTTGCAATCTGGGAGGTTTGCGAGACATTTGCCCTGACGTCGGACAGGATCCGCGTCTGGATAGAGAACGTGGAAGAGAAGACGAAACAGCATCCATATGTATACAAATATGGGTCCATATCATGCATATTCATCGCATGGATACCGGGAATAGGTCTTTACGGAACTCCTGTAATTGCCTGGATACTCCGTTGGAACCGCATACCATCGCTTTTTTTCACCGTTCTCGGATTTTTCCTTGCATCACTCCTGATGATGGTGCTGGCAAGCGGAATCTCGATAATACTGAATTGAATGTATTTGTTGTCCCGCTTCTTTTCCAAAAATCCGCTCTTGATTATATTCAGTTTTGCCAGGGCAATTCGAGTCGGCCCAAGAGCATGTAATCAGTTATTAAAGAGAAGCAGTTTTTTATCAGGGAATATCATTCCAATTGAGGCTTTTGATATGAATTTATCGATATTTGATGGGATGGATGATGCAGAAAAGACGCAGTACCTGGAATTTCTGCTCTGGCACTACCGCGTGGTCGATGCATTCTGGTTCATATATATTGCCGAGCAGTTCGGCCAACCAACTTCAGAAAAGGTAAATGAACAGGTTTGGGGTCGCGTAGCATCAATGGCGGCCAGGGACCTCAGAGAACGGTTTGAGATCCAGGAAAAGGGACTGAGAGGTTTTGTAAAGGCGCTGCGGCTCTTTCCGTGGGCTATGATTGTTGATTATGATATCGATGAGAAAGAGGATGAGGTGATAATCTCGGTTCCATCCTGCCCCACCCAGGAAGCGAGGCTTCGGCGGGGGCTTGGTGAATATGTCTGCCGTGAGAGGCATCGTGCAGAATTTACCAGTTTTTCACAGGAGATAGATCCTGCGATAAGAGTCGAATGCCTGTTCGCACCGCCTGACCCCCATCCGCCCGATATGTTTTGCAAGTGGCGTTTCACGCTTGAAGGTGAGTAAAAAACCGAAATTAAATGAATTGTGTCAGAGATCAGTGGAATAACCGGTATGGAGGCGATCCAGCCTGTCACCAAGCACTTCCTCCATTATATGTGCAGCGTCCTCCCCTGTGCAATGGCCGGTAATGACCCGGCCGCACCCCAGTTCAAGGAGCTTTCCTGCGATTCTTTCAATCTCCTGCCGGCTTTCCCCGATGAGATGAAAACCCCCTATAACCGCTTTAACAGGCACATCCGGAAGATATCGTTTTGCAGAAGCAACCATGTTTATAATACCGGAATGACCGCAACCGGTAACCAGCGTAATCCCGTCAGGCTCCTCGATGATGCAGAGGATTTCGTGGGCGAACGGGTCTGGCAGGTAATCGCTCTTCTCTTTAATGTAAAGGCCGCGGTTGCCCTTCGGCCTGGATTCATCCATGTCGAAACCGCTGATGAGATGGATCCCATAACTGACATCAAGGCTCTCGTGCACCCAGCGAAGTCGTTCGGCGTTTTCCTCCAATATCTTGTCATCGAGGCCGATATAGCGATATTTTTTCGGCCTTTCACTGTAGAACGGCTTATCGGATCCGGATCCCAGGTAGATCGGGGCCCTGGAATTGTGTTGGAGAAATGTCGAAAGACCACCACAATGATCATAATGCCCGTGTGAAAGAATGGCATAATCGATATTGGAGATATCTACGCCGAGTTTTTTTGCATTATGGAAGAATATGTCATCCTGGCCCATATCGAAGAGGATATGCTTTCCGTGGCATACCATGTACAGTGAAAGACCATGCTGGGCGATGAGATCTTCGCGCATAGTTGTATTTTCAACAAGTGTAACCAGGTGCATCACATCATGAGTATGCACCCCATTTATTAAAGCTAATTTTTGTTACATACTGCTGATTTCGACTCATAAGCTTCGACATGGGAATAAGGATAGTAAGGAATCAGTACGGGATCGTTACTCGCATCCTTTGCATAGCCAAACCGTATTGGCCCAAAAATATAGTTATTCTCAAAAGTAGCATATACTGATGCCTTTTGAGATCCCGCCCAGATATTTTCCCGGGTTTTTAATTATCTAAATTTGTTTTTAGAAGAACTTTATATGGTCTTTCCCTGAAGATGTATGTGAAGAACAGGAGCTTTTCGGGGTTCTGCGGGGAAAGATCGTGGATATTATAATCGTAGCAGGTATTACAATAATTCTTGCATTTATCTTCACATTCACCAATGGCTTCCAGGATGCAAGTGCTATAGCCGCAACCTTTATTGCATCCCGCTGTGCAAAACCGGCTCAGGGAGTCATCCTTGTTGCTTCCATGAATTTTTTTGGTGCAATCCTTGGAGGGAGTGCGGTCGCACTGACCATATCAGGGCTCCTCACCCTCGACCCGGGGCGGGAACTTGTGTTCATACTTCTTTCAGCGGTATCGGCCGCAGCCTTGTGGAATATTACCGCCTGGAAGTTCAGACTGCCCTCTTCTTCCACTCATGCACTCATAGGCGGCCTCATCGGGGCCGGAATGGCTGCAGCCGGCATAGAGTCCATCAACTGGGGGGTACAGGAATTATTCTCATCGCCGCCTGAACTCGAGGGCATGACTCTCGTGCTGCTCTTCCTTGTTATATCGGTTTTCCTTGGACTGGCAGGAGGATATCTCATGAGAAAAATTTCCGGTATCGTGCTTCGAAATGCACGACGATCGGTTAACCGACAGATCGTGCGGATCAACTGGATTGCCGCTGCACTCATCTCTTTTTCTAACGGCGCCAATGACTCGCAGAAGCAGCTTGGGGTTATTGTCCTCGTCCTTTTTGCCGCCGGACAGATCCAGTCGCTCGAGGTTCCACTCTGGGCACGGGTTATCTGTGCAACAATGCTCGCTGTGGGAACAATAAGTGCCGGATGGCGGATAATGACAACTCTAGGAAGACGGATTTTCAAGATTGAACCGATCCATTCCTTTGATTCCCAGATCTCTTCCGGTGTCACAATTGCATTATCAAACCTCATCGGTGCTCCCATCTCTTCAACGCATATCATCTCGAGTTCGGTCCTCGGTGTCGGGTACGCAAAAAACCCGCTCAAGGTCCAGTGGTCGGTAGGCAGGGACATCCTCATGGCAATGATTTTAACTATTCCTGTCGCGATGATTATCTCTGCTATATTTTACACGCTCCTTAAGCCATTCATCGGGAGTTGAACTGCAATGAGAGAAAATAAAAGAAAAGAGAAGTTAGGCGGGATATTTTCCATATTCCCTGCGAAATACAACTTCGAAGAGATGCTGGCAAATCAGGCTGATAGGACCCTTACGGGTGTAAAAGCTCTTTCAAATTGGCTGCAAACGATTCCTCTTGAAGATCCTGTCGTCCTGAAACAAATGGAGACCGAAGTCGATTCAATGCGGTACGATCTCGAAGAGAAACTGATCGATGCATTCTCGACGCCTTTCGATCGTCAGGATATATACAGTCTTTCACGGCAGATGGACTATATACTCAATTTCACCGCAGAGACCGCAAAAGAGATGTATGTCTTTGGTGTGGAACCCGATGGGCCGATAGACAATATGACAAAGGCCCTTCTTGCCGGGACCCGGTGTATGGCGGAAGGTGTGCGGGTCATGAACTCCGACCAGAAAAGGGTGCGAACAATGGTCAGGTCGGCACGAAATGCGATGCACGAGATCGAAGACCTCTATATCGTAGGCATGGGTGAACTGCTCCGTTCCGATGATGCAATGGATGCAATGAGGAAACGGGAGATATACCATCATATCAGGGATGCAGGGAGGGCACTGCGATATACCGTGGATATCCTGCATAAAGCTGTTGTGGGGATCGATATAGGCTCATCCTGACCGGATCACACTTCAGAGAAGGATTCATTGCCCGGACCATGGAACCGGCATATCGGCGTAAAATTTTTTACCCTGTTCCATAGAAGATTACCCATGGATATCAATAAAATTCCCAGGATGAAGAAAGAAGAATATGACCAACTCATACAGGATGGATATGTATGCCGGATCGCATTTTCCGGCGATTCATTTCCCTACATAGCCCCCTTCCTGTATGTTTTCGACGGCTCATACATGTATTTCCTGCCGACCACGTACGGACGGAAGATTGATTATTTCAGGAAAAACCCATCGGTATCTGTAGAAGTTGAGGATTATGCCCGTGACCTCTCTTGCTTCACCTTCATGAGCCTGCAGGGACATCTCGAAGAGATAACAGATTCGGAAAAGAAGAAAGAGATCAGGAATGCATTTGTGAACCTAATAAAAACAAAAGATCTCTCTCTGAATGTCCTGTCGGCACTCGGCTATTCACCAGGCAACTCTCCCGAGGCCATTGTCGGCCAGGAGAGGAACCTGGTATGGAGACTTGTTGGGGTAAAGGATATCGTTGCACTGAAAAATGGATAGTCTGCATTTGATCTGACTATTAACACTCAAAAACCCCCCTTCGACCGGACTTCACACCACATGCAGAACGGAGCTAGGATAATCAGTTCATGCCGCCGGACGGAGTGTGCTCCGGGTTTATAACGACAATTTCGGGAGAGGCGCAATACCGGTAATTCGAATCCAGGTTTGAAGTACCGATACCACGTGTAACGTACATAGGGATATCACTTTTCACGGAATATCCACTTATATCGGCAAGACCGGCCAGTTGCAGGATCTGCAGTCCGCCCACGTTGAACTGGCCGCCATGGGTATGCCCGGCAAGGACAAGATCTGCATCCCATGCCATGCTTCGCATTGGTTCATGGACAAGGTATATGGTGTAGGCTCCCGTATCGGGAACCACCGGTGGCTCCGCCATGCCTGCCCAGAGATCGTCCAATCCAACGATGATGAGATCCATTTCGCCAATCGTGCATTCCACGTATTCATTCCTGAGAACTGATACATTGTTACTTTCGAGTACATCTTCAATCGAATCGGCAAGATCCCGGTCGCATCCGGAATAGAGAAAGCCGGTATCCTGGCCATGACCCCTCATATAGATCTCGGCCATCCAGGAGATCCTCCCGACTACCCCGCTCCCCTTTATTCCCGCCTTATAATCATGGTTGCCAAGGATGGCATAGACAGGGGCATCTATTCTTCTCCATACCTGCTGAAGCGAGAGATCGTCATCCTCTCCATAGACAAAGTCACCCCCGATGAGGACAACGGAGGGTTTGAGCCGGTTGATCTCTCCAATCATCTCCTTTACATATTCCAGGTTTTCCGGCCGAAGATGGGGATCGGCGATATACACAATATTTCCGGGAGCTTCATCGATGGAAAGGGTAGTAATCTGGCAGCTTTCTCCTTCCCAGGCCATGTAGCCGGTCCATGCCATAAAAAATATGATGAAAAATCCGATGGCAAAAAATGCATTTTTCCCTGGTATGGCTATCCGTGGAGACACTTCATGTACACTTGAATATTCAACCTCCAAATATCTGACCTTTGGAGCAAAAAAAATGAGATCTAGAGAATCATGGATATTTTATGACATTTTCAGCCCAGAAAACACCTTTCTGATGGTATGTACCGCTGTCTTTCAACATACCTTTCACGAGCACGATATCACCGTTTCCGATTCCTTCCACGCTCACAGCAGGTAATTCCGTCTTGTCGTCCTCCACCATCATGTCGTACCAGACCTCCACTGATTCGCCGCCTGAGGTGAGATTAAAACAGGGGCAGTTCAGCTGGCCAAGTAGAGATACACGCCCAACCAGGTCTACAGTCGTCTCGTACAGCGAATCGGCCATAAGTTTCCCGACGGTCATGATATCCCCTGGAAGACCGGCTGACTGGGATATCTCTGTCACATCTCCGTCCTCCACGGTCACTTTCGTCACAACATGATCAATTACATTGGGATCCTTCATCGATAGCCTATCATAATCATAGGTAAACTGCCAGCAATAGGGGCAGCGAAGCGTTTCAGTACCGGTCAGACGAAGGTTTGTACCGCCGTATTGTGCATATTCATCCATGCTCTTTACATGGTCTTTTGCAATGCTGCGACTCTCCTCAATCGTGAAGTGTCCCTCGCCGTTCCGGTCCTCAAGTGACTGGATCGAGGTGAGTTCGATTGGTATGCCCCATTGTGCAATCGTTGCCACATCTTCCCTGATAGTCCCGGTAAATCCGACCGATAGTCCGTCCACCTGATATTCCTCTCCAAGGTTCAGGGGATAGTATTGTGTGCCGTCATCGGCCTCGAGGCCGTAAAAGCCCCCCTCCAGATCGATATAGATTACGATTCCTGTCCCCGCGACGGTTTTTTCATCGGAAGGCGGCGAGACGCACCCACATAAAAAGGCAAAAGAGATGATCACCAGTATCATCACTACGAAACACCTCATATGATTTGCAACACACTTCATGCTGCTCTCATTTCAATGGGATCATCATAAATATACTGATCCGATGGAGAGACACTGAACGATCAGAAATTCCATCCCAGCAGGTTCCAGAATGACATCCACATAAGAAACAGAAGTCCCACAATGGAGATTACCAGAAATTCGATCCTGTCGCGGCGAGTATAGCGATCATCGGATATCAAAAAAGCCGCAATCAGTAATCCGGCAAATGTTAGTCCCGCGGATAGGAGTGGTATAAGGAGAATTGCCCGCAGAATCGGCGACACACCGTAGATCAATCCTGTGCCGGCAAGCCGGCTGAAGAGGAGGAGGATGAAGAGCACGTTTATACCGCATACTGAGGCGAAGAGCAGGTGCACCCGTTTGAATTCTCTTTTTGGAAGATTGAGCCCGGTATTTTCCCGACCGAGTAGTATCGATCCGCACCAGAGCAGGAGAACTGCAAGAAAGACGCCCTCACAGCCGATGAGCAGTGTCTTTTGATGCAGGGGAGACTCTTCAAAAGGAATTTTTACGTATGCGGAATCTGGATGATTTTCAAGGTAGAGCCATTTTATTTCTCCACCGGCCCCCTCCCTGAATATAACTTTGTTGCCGGAGTCAGGATTGCAGAATAGAAGATCCTCGCTCCATCTGTAAGGTGCATCATCCAGCATCAGCATTCCACCGGTGCCGGTAGCTACGGTAATCACATGTTCTTCTGATCCTGCAATCAGCATAATCTTCTCAACGGTGCTCTTTGCAGTCCGGGTAGATACATAGACCCCCTCAAAATCAGGCGTTGAGTATATGGTGCCGTTGCATGGCGGTGGGATAGGCGAATGGTAACGGCTCAATAACCTGTCCGCAAGGGAGATTCCTGCACCCGAGCCACTGCCACCGTTATAGGAGACGAAGATACCCATATCCAGCTTCGGCACCAGCACGAGAACACTATGGAAATAGAGCGTATCGCCCCCGTGCCAGAGCACCCGCCAACCGTGGCTCTCCCTTTCCATAAACCCGTATGTCCAGCCAGGGATTCTTGGATCATGTGAAAAGAGCCTTCCTTGCATCCGTTCGGCACTTTCCGGACCCAGGACCGAGATATTATGATACCTGCCGTTTTGCAGCAGCATTATCATGAATGCGCCCATATCCATCCCGGTCGAACTCATGGCACCAGAGGGAGCCATCTGGATGTATTCAAAAGTCCCCTGATCGAGGACGCCATTGGAATAACTGTATCCGATTGCCGTCCTTTCCATGACATCCGGAGGCAGCGGTTGTTTGAAGGAACTGTTAGCCATCACGAGCGGCTCAAAGATATGAACCTTCGCATATTCCTCAAATGTCATCCCGGAGACATCGCTAACCACCTTTCCCGCCACCGCCGCGCCATAATTCGAGTAAGAGGAGACTTCCCCTGGAGGGTATACCCGTGGCGGCATATTTTCCGCGAGATACTGTCCGGGTGGGATGAGTCCGGATTCGTCCCTGGCCAAAAGACCGATCCCCCTCTCCTCGAATCCGGCGGAATGAGTGAAGAGGTGACGCAGTGTGACCGGATTGCCCGGATACGTATCAGGGATGGTGATACCATTCAGGTAATGGTTTACATCCTCATCGAGATCCAGCTTCCCCTCCTCTTCGAGCTGCAGCACGGCGATCCAGACAAGGAGCTTCGATACCGACCCGATCCGAAAAACCGTACCGTCCGGGGAAACTTCTTCAACTTTCCCAATATCCGAATACCCATACCCTTTTGCAAATATCACGTCCCCGCCCCTCACGACGACCACGACGGCGCCAGGTATATGGTGTGATGAAAGCTGTGTCGGGATCATCTCATCAAAAAACTGGTTGATTTCGACCGGATCGAAAAGACCTGCATTCCCTTCAGCCTCGTAATACACCCTCCGATTCTCTGTCGACGACCCTGTGGCGACTGCTGTGAGCAGACAGAACAAAAGCACGGCCAGGCAACATGCAGAGAGGCAGAAACGGTTTTGCATTCAGAAGATCTCAATGAGATTACTTTTTTTATACTTTCCCTGGCAGGGATTCTTGAATATTTTTCATCATTTTTAAATTATCCATAAAAAGGCTTCTTTGTAGAGTTGTTATTAAAAAAATAAACTGAATGATCCTCTTTTTACTTACGAACGTATAATTTCTCTCCCTGATCTCATTCTTTGCATAAATACGATTGCTCCCGCCGCACAGAGCGCCCCGAAAAACGGTATCGTTGCGATTTCAAGCAATGCTACTGCGTTCTGACCCAGACCATAAATAATATTGAGTATTGCAACGAATACGGTCAAAGAAGCGGCACTGCCGATTACCAATTCTGTTGTGGTTATATTTCGCATTAACCTTGAAATGAGATAAATCGCAATCGTTATCGCAAAAACAAAACCAAGAATTGCAGCCATTCCAATAATGGGGCTGGTCTTCGATACCGGATTTGAAAATGTCCAGAAAGACATCGAACAGAAGAAAACAACTGCTGCTACCAGAATATGTCCATAATTCACTGATATTTCACGTCTTGGCAGGTCCTCGGGGATATTATCCCTCTTTTTAATATAGAGCAAAACTGCAATCAAGAATGCAGCATACACGACAAATACCAACTCGATTAACGCCGAGTTCAGCAATAAAACGAAGGGAAGTGATATGACACAAAATACAGTCGCTATGCTCGCCGTCAAATCCTTTGATACGAGCCCAAGAATGAAATCCCTTGCTTTCCTGTTGATCAGGAAAAATGCCAGGAATGCTGCTGATGAAAGATGAATACCCGTGGCGGCAAGGCGTTCGACAAATCCACCCAGGAATACATCACCGGCGATGAAAGTAAGGGAAATGGGCACATTTATTGATGAAAGTGCCACCAATCCGAGTGTAAGCGCTTCCCCGCAGCCAAAACCGAGTCCGAATGCAACGATACTCACCCAGTCCCGCACGTCCCTTAAAGCGGGAAGATATGCGAGGAATAAGAAGGCAGAGATTACTTCTATAGTCTCAAGCGCTGTTGAGTTGATAACGAGATAGATGCCATTTGTGAACAGATCAGGAAAATAGATGATCTCAATGGTTGCAATTACGTTTTTTACCGATACGGCACTGAACCAGGACAACCAGCCAAGAATATAGATGATTAGATTGACTTTTACACGCCCGTTCCAGTAGAGCAATGGAAGAACCCCGGCCAGCAACAGGGCGGCCGGAAGGAGGAGATATATACCTGCCATATTGTGCAAGTAATAGTGAATAACAATAAAATGTTTTGAATTGACATCGATGGTCAGGCCCTGGAATAAACATTAAATCATATACTTTCTTTCCCGAAATTACAGTTCAATCTTCAAAATAACAGACCGGCCCAAAAAATTTTCAGATTCGGTCAGAGATGATCCCTGAAAAAGGATATCGCCTTCTGCTGGGCCTCGTAGGCATGATCCGATACCCAGTATCCGAAATGGGTTCCCTCCTCGATCAAAAACAGCTCGGAATTTTCGATGTTCTCGGCCGCATACTCGGAGTCCCCGATCAGGACCTCGTTGTCCCTTGTGCCGTGCATGATAAGCGAGGGGCACTGTATCCTTGCAACGTCGAGCTTGTCGAGAGCCGCTCCCTGTTCGACATCGTTCCACGTGCCTTCCTTGCCCTTGTTGAAGGGATACATCGATACGTAGAATCTCATGATATAATCGCTCCTTGCGGGATCTTTGACGATGTGCTCGACCCTCTCCTCAGCTCCGCAGGTTTTAAGTCCCCGGATTTAGAAAAACAGATTCAAATCCAATTAAAAATAGGTATTGGGATAATCAGGATTCGTCCTGGATCATGACGCCCCATTCAACGACGCAGAATCCATCACGGACGATCTTTTCCGAATTTATCACCGGTTCTGGAGCGGACACAGACGGTTCTGCATAGAACCAGATGCGGAACACTTCGTCCGGTTCCGGGCTGACATACAACGGCATGACCTCATTCACAGCATCGGTCTCCTGGGGGTAGAAGACGTAGTCTGTGTCATCGGCAAGGTTCACCGTCCAGTAGTCGATGAAATCTGTGCACTCTTTCCCGTTGAAGCCGTACTGCCCGAGCATGGAGGCCATGTCCTGCTCGCGGTATGCTGCACGGATGGTGTATCCCTTAACCTTTTGCCACACTGAATCAGGCACCAGGGCTTCGTAGAAGAGGAAATCCCCTGCCCCGTTCAGGCTGCCGGAACAGATCTCGGCCTGCCACCCAATCCCGGGCTGATACACCGGTTCGGATACCGTGATTGCATTTTCCGGTGCAAGCCGCACCCGGGCAACCAGATCCTGGTCGCTGTACAGGTAGATGTTCGGCTTCCTCGCAGTAACGTCCCCGATGAGCGTGTTGATGGAGGGGTGATGATAATTGATGAGATCAAGGGGGTTGTCGTATTGCACTGACCCATGGAGACTCGACAACGGGAAACCGGAGTGAGTCAACTGGAGACCATCGAGTACCGAGTAGCTGGTATATGTATCAAAAAAGCTGGCTGTGAAAGGAGTGTGTTCGTATGCTATTCTCTCCTTCATGACATCAATTTTCCCAAGAGCTATTGCTGAGGGGGTAAAAAGACTCAAAATAAGGAGACTGAAGACGACTATCGAAAATATTCTCTTCATATTCCTGGGATATGATATCCGGGATTAATAATTTTTCCAACCCGGTGGATCTATCCTTCAACTACCGGCGGACAGGAAACGACGTGCTCTTTCCATGTATCTGTATTACGGGCAATTCACACGAATAGTAACGTGCACATTTTATTTGGGTAAAAAAAGGGATGAACGGGATCATTTCATGCCGGTGAGAAATAGATCGCCTGGTCATAGAGGATCTCGTTGCAGACCGGCCCGATACCGGTCTCCTCCTCGACATATGTCCTGAACGCGATACGGACAGGGACGTTTTCGGGAATTCCGAGACCTCCGCAGCAGCACGGAACCTCGGTGCATCCCTCCTCCCCGTTGCAGTGCCGTGCGAACTTCCACACGTAGAAGAGATCGGCACTGGGGTTCCCCGGCAGGTAGGAGTTCGCCGAACCTGCGATATCGGCATCGGTGACTGCGACGACGCCGTTCAATGCCTCTGTTCCATAGACTGCGATATTCGTGTACAGCACCTTGCCGGTGGCCTTGTGGTTGACGCCATATACGATGAGGAGGTCATCATCTCCAAGGAGGTAATCCCCGTTTCGCAGGTAGAGTGCATCCCGGTTATCACCCAGTGCATCGGTTTCCCGCTGGAGCGAATCGAACCCTTCGAGGACCCAGATATCGGTTTTGTTGCCGGAGACAACCTTCCCGTCTCCGTGACGGGCGATGATGGCCTCCCGGAGCGTCTCCTGGTCATCCAGGAAGTCGAGTTCGTGGGCGTCGCCCGTTCCCCTGACGAGGAGATGAGGCACGCCGTAGGGTTGTTGTGTATGGGTGATGTTGGGGGTGATCCTGAAGACGTGGCCGGGAGTGCTGTTCATGTACTCCATCCCGAGCGTCTCGTTTGCAAAGAAAGCGAGCCGGTGTATGAACGCGATGGTATCCGAGGTGTTCGCCAGCCCCATCCTGATGAGGCCGGACGGGATGATGTCGTCGTTCATCATGTTCGTGGAATATCCTGCACGGAGGGCGGCTTTCCGCACCAGTTCATTCGTGCCCATGTCTCCGGTGGTGATGATCATGACCGGTTTCTGATAAGGATTCGTTGAGATCTGGCCAGGTATGCTGCCTGTATTGATACGGTAATTATTGACGGTGTCCCCGAGGCTTGCGAAGATCCTGGCGTAGTCACCAAGTTCATCGAACCAGCGGGTTCCGATGTAACTCCGGTAGCTGAAGTATTTCACTTCGGGAGGCGTGGTCCCCACGAAGACGATCGCCTCATCAGGTTCCATGAAGTAGTCCAGCCAGAGGCCCTTGTTATCCGGCCTGATGGGAGCATCGGAGACCCTGCCCCCCTGGGCAAGACCTGGATATCCCGGGAGCTTGTAGGTGAGGTAGGGAGTGCTCGGGTTGTTGCCGTAGCAGCTCGGGATGATGTGCGCATCATACATGGCAAGTACGTCGAACAACTCGAACTTCCCCTCCTGGACGGTGAATCCTTCGCGTTCGAGTGCCGAGATGAACGCATCTATCTTCTCCGACCCGTCGCCTTTCTTTGGCAGCGTCACGAAGAGGAACTTCTCCTGCCCGGCGACCACCGTTGCCGTGCGGTTGACAGTCACATACCCTGTCTTCGATAACGAGACTGCGTGTTCTCCGGGCTCTAGATCTCTCGCGACGAGCGGGGTCGCCCCTGCCGGTTCTCCATCCAGCAAGACCGATGCTCCCGATGGCAAGGACTGGATACGCAGGCTCCCGTAGAGGGGTGTGAGGGTCGCGGTTACGACGGCCGGTCTTCCGGCGGTGATGGTCATGTTCCTTTCATATGGTGCGTACCCGTCCTTTGCGAGGACGAGACTATACACGCCTGGCTCGATGCCGGAGATCGTCCCTGGGGTTTGGCCCTTTTCCTCCCCGTCAAGGAGGATGGTCGCCCCGGACGGGACAGAGAAGACGCTCAGCACCCCGGGGGAGATCGGAGTCCTCGTCGGGGTGGGACCGGGACCTGCCCCGGTGGCATGGACGACGAAGACCGAGGTCGGCTGGATCCCCGTCATCCCGGGAGGCGTGTCAGGGCAGAGGTTTGCCGACGCCTGCCCGGAGACGAACAGGACAGAGAGACCCGACCCGTCTGCAGGATCCGTGTATGCGGCCTCCTCGCCGGGGAGGAGGGTGCCGCTCCATACCTCCGCACCGTTCCGGGAGATCGTCACGTTTACCGCCTGTGCCGTGCAGACCGCACCGGAACAATCACCGCAGTCGGGTTGCGTCTCAACATCCAGGGCGTATCCTGCGACCAGGGGTGCACGGAGGAGGCCCAGCTCACCAAACAGGTCGGTCGCATGGAGCGGCTCGGATGAATAGGTGGGTGTCAGGATCCCGATACCGATCCATCTCTCCCCCTGTGTCCCGATGCTCCCGGCCATCACGGACGATCCCTTCCCGAGATGGTCAAAGACCGAAGAATCGGGGGCGGTGCCGGTGAGCATTGTCGGGGTCATCGGTATCCAGGAACATGGGTCCTCCCTCCCGTCGTATACGCAGCCCCACTTATGAGTTGCAAGAATGGTAACGGTGTTGTCTGATTCCGAGACGCCGATCACCGACCCGCGGAAGCTGTACGACGGGAGCGTGGCTCCCGCGGGAAGGCAGCAGGCGCACAGGGCCAGGATCAGGAATATGATGAAGAGCGTTCGTTTTTGGATCATACGATCATCTCCGCCGGTGTATTCCGGAAAGAATGGAGAATGGTATGCAGGGGAGGATATAGATATATTGGAATGAGGGGGAGGGATGGGTATTGGGGGAGAAGGACGATGAAAAGAGCGAAGATTATAGGACATCTTTATATCTCATAACTGACTCTCCTTAACGAATATATCGCTACCCGGTTAATACGACCTCCAGATTATAAAAATTGAAAAAAAGTAAATCGAAAATAATATAATTTTTCAGATTGACTGCCCATTGCTCTGAATAAGATTATTGCGATCTTTTTATTTGGAGTGTCTGAATTATCGCTTCGGGGGGAGTGATTTTCTTGAAGAAAATGCTAAAATTTTTGATTATTGGGTTGGCATTAGCCACAGTTACAGTGTTTTCTGCATCAGCAGAAGTAACCATGCCAGATGATCCAAATGGAAAACCTTTCATCGACGTCTGGGAAGGAATGGTCGATTTACAATCGCAGATCTTTGATTTA
>Ga0272442_10001113_pt1 | contig 41313 bp, 38 predicted proteins | sample SSMForm2O_FD_200262 | JGI IMG/M metagenome (GOLD analysis project Ga0272442, IMG submission 200262) | Marine sediment archaeal communities from Little Sippewissett salt marsh, Falmouth, MA, United States - SSM-Form-2O | ecosystem: Environmental > Aquatic > Marine > Wetlands > Sediment ...
AAAGAAGTATGCCCCACCGAGGCTATCTATCAAGATTCAGAGACAGGTGCATACCTGGTGAATGAAGAGCGCTGCATTGGATGCAGGATGTGTGTTATTAGCTGTCCTCTCGGCGCCATTGAGGTAGACCCCGTTAAACACACTGCCTTTAAGTGCGATTTGTGCGAGGGTGACCCTGAATGCGTAAAGGTTTGCTTATCAGGAGCGCTAAGCTATGTGGAAAAGGATAAAATTGGCTTCAGCGAGAGAAGGGAATCCCTGAAGAAACTCTCTGACAGGTTGGTGCTAATAGCAGGCCCATCTTCTAAAGAGGCGATAGAATAAAGGAGATGAATTAAGATGGCATATGGATATGCTGGCAATATATTACGGATAGATTTGACTGAAGAGAGGGTTTCGAAGACGCCGACCTCGGAATATACCAGGGACTTTCTGGGCGGCAGAGGCATAAATGCGAAGTTGATGTTTGAAGAATCTAAGGCTGGCGTAAGTGCCTTCGACCCTGATAATCCCGTAATCATAGGAGCAGGCCCTCTTGTGGGCACGGGCTTTGTAGGTTGCGTAAGGCATGAGATAACAACTCGGTCTCCGGAGCAGGTGCCCGAGGGCTTTGGTAATGTGGGCAGTGGAGGCTCATTTGGGCCAGAGATGAAGTATGCTGGTTACGACCATATGGTAATCAAAGGCAAGGCAAGGAAGCCTACTTATATATATATTGAAAACGATGACGTCTTTTTCAAAGATGCCTCGGCATTATGGGGAAAGGGCGTATTTGAGACAAACAAGCTTATAAGAGAAGAGCTTGGTGATCCTGAGGTGGCGATATTGGCCATAGGCCAGGCTGGAGAAAGACTGGTTCGCATTGCTACCATTGAACATGAATACAGAAGCGGCACTGCGCTGGGAGCAGTCTGGGGAGCCAAGAACCTTAAAGCCGTAGTAGTGAGAGGCACGAAAGGCCTCAAGGTATATGATGCGGAGAAAATCCTGGAGCTGAATAAGTACATACTCGACCGTATCAAGGAAAGTCTGAAAGAGCGGATAGAGTGGTCCAAAAAGAATGGGAAACCATATCTGCCATATCCTAAATATTGCCTGGGAATCGATGCTATAGATGAACACACGATCATGGGAGAAAAAGCTTTTGCCGGCTACTTCAACGAATTTGAATGGCCCGACATTGAGAAAACCAGGGCAGCGCCATACATTATGAAACGTTTAGTGAGACAGACAGGTGGTTGCCCTTATTCTTGCGAGAGCTTGCTAGCAGTTCCTGGAGTTGGGATTGGCGTTATGAAGTGTGACCCATTCTGGTGGCCCTGGCAATTGTACATGACGGATATGGATAAAGCCTTCGAGGCTACAAGGCTTTGCAGTGACTATGGAATTGATAACGCGGATATTGTCACGCCAGTCTCGTGGCTTATGCAACTGTATGAAGATGGGATTATTACAGCAAAGGACACAGATGGTGTTCCCATGGAGTGGGGAAGCGGTGAGGCCCTCATGCATGTGATTCACAGTGTAGCTAACAGGAAAGGTTTCGGAAACGCCCTGGCCGACGGCGTTTTGACCCTGGCTAAAAAACTGGGCCCAAGGGCTCAGGCTCTGCTGCTTCACAGGAGGGGTATAGTGCCAAACAACGAAGATCTTAGAACCCAAGCAGGCACTGCTTTGGCAACATCTGTAGACCCTACTTGTGGTAGGGAAAACTGGTATGCTGAGCAGATTTGGGATAAATATCTAAGAGAGACTGGACAGGAAAGTGAAGTGGAAGAAGCGTACGCGCATGCCAGAAAGACTTATGGTACAGAGAAGGCAATAATCCCCTGGGAATACGAAAAAAAGGCGGAAGGAGTAATAGTCAACGAGTATGATGAACACATATGCGACATATTTGGTAGATGTGTTTTTGTGCCTACAGGTACAGGAACTGAAGCAAGATGGTCTCACGAAGTTGGTACGCCAGCAAGAGTGGTTTATCCTGCAGAATTGGCTATCTACAAAGCTGTTACTGGAATTGACTTCAGTGAAAGCCAATTGATAGCTTTTGCGGAAAAGGCTTTCACTTTAGAGAAGGCATATAACGTTAGAGAAGGTTTTACCCGAGAGGACGAACAGATATCCGAATTCTGGTTCAAACAGCCAATACCAGATGGCCCACACAAAGGAAGGATGATCGATAAAGCCAGATTTGAAAAGATGAAGAATGAATATTACACACTTCGTGGCTGGGATACCGAGACAGGCTGGCCTATTCGGGAAACCTATGAGCGACTCGGGTTAAAAGACGTGGCGAATAGCTTACAAAAGCTGGGGAAGCTTCCCAAGACAAAGAAGCAGACTTAGCCCCGTCTATTCCCCCAGCGCATATGTTCCTTATATCTGGGATAATCAAAGCAGGAGAATGCTCCGCTCTTTTCTGCCACTGCACTGCTGCATATGGATATTGTTAACACGCTGTCTTGTCAGCTTCTATAACCTCGTTTAACGCTGATATTGCGGTTTCTAACTGGCTGTCGTCAGGTTCCCTGGTGGTCATGGATTGCAATGCTAATCCCGGAGTCAGAAGGACTCGCACCAGGGCACCTTTGGAGTGTTTTGCCATGAACCTGGTAATTTCATAGCCGATGCCAGCGATGACGGGCAGCAGGATTATGCGAGACAAGATGGTTATCCATAGCTGCGGGCGGCCAACTAAAGAGAACACAAGTATGGCGATGATTAAAACAACAAAAATGAAGCTGGTGCCACAGCGAGGGTGAGCGGTGGAGTAATTTTTGATGGCATTTATTTCCAGAGGGCGCCCAGCCTCATAAGCATTGACTACTTTATGTTCTGCACCGTGATAGGCAAAAACTCTCTTAATATCAGGAATGAGGCCTATTACCTTTAGGTAAACAACGAAGAGTCCTATACGTACCAGACCCTCGATTATGTTGCTGCCCATATCCGAGTGGATGTAGATATCGAAATAGCGGGTAATTACCAGGGGAGTGACAAAGAACAAAGCCACAGCAAAGGCAAGGCTGGCAGCTATAACTCCTGCCAAAGCCAGAGGCGGTATTTCTTCCCCTTCTCCATCCCCCTCTACTTCTGCTGAGGCAATCTGAGCGGATTGCAGCAAAGCTTGAGTACCCAGAACCAAGGTCTCTATGAGGACAACTACACCTCTGAGTAAAGGTATTTCGCTGAGATGCCCTTTATATAGGCTGGAAAGAGGTTGCTTTATTGTCTCCAGTTTTCCATCGGGGCGCCGTACGGATACAGCAAAGTTCCTCTCCCCTCGCATCATCACACCTTCAATAACTGCCTGTCCGCCGTAGTGAAAAGGCCTGGTCAATCTTCTATATGGTAGCGCCTCTTAAAACGCTCCACCCTTCCCTGAGTGTCGGCTATACGTTGTTTACCTGTATAGAAAGGGTGACATTTGCTGCAAGAATCAACTTTGAGCTCTGGTTTAGTCGAGCCTGTGGTGAAAGTATTGCCGCAAAAGCAGGTTACCTTGGCATTATTATAAAATTTAGGATGTATCTTGGGTCTCATTCGTAAACGCTCACCTTCTTCTTGTCATATTTATTCGCTATCTCATACTTAACATGCCCGTCTATTAAGGCAAAGAGCGTGTAGTCTCTGCCAATGCCCACATTATTGCCGGGGAAGATGCGCGTCCCTCGCTGACGCACCAGTATGTTTCCTGCGCGCACCTGCTCTCCTCCATATTTCTTTACTCCCAGACGCTTTGATTGACTATCGCGTCCACATCGCGTACTGCCGCCACCTTTCTTATGTGCCATGGTTACTCTCCTGGCTTAACAATTTTATTTATCGACAGCGCGGTATAACGCTGGCGGTGCCCTGTTTTTCTACGGGATCGCACCTTGGATTTGTATCTAAATACTATTATTTTATCCCCTTTCACTTCCCCCAAAGAAGTAGCTATGACTTTAGCGTCTTTGATGATGGGATTGCCTGTCAGCGAGTTTCCATTGTCGCTAATGAACAGCACATTACCCAGCTCAACCTCGCTGCCTTCAGCTATATCCATGCGATCAACCCTTATGGTCTGCTTTAGAGCTACTTTATATTGTTTGCCGCTTGCCTCAATAATAGCGTAAATTCTTATACCTCCACGCGAAACGCCGATTCTACCAGTCCATTTATGAGGTGTCAATTATCAACGTGGCTATAGTGTACACTAATTCATCGGTTTTGTCACAAACAGGTATAGCCGCGCAAAGTAGTGGCGGGGTTTTTACTATTGCGGTATTGACTTTCGGCACGTGATAGAGCCACAATAACTGACATGGAAGTTCTTTTCGCTTTGCTGTTTGGTTTTTTGGGGTTGGAGGTAGGTAGTTTTCTCAATGTATGTATCGACCGCCTGCCTCGAGGTGAATCTATCTTAAATCCCCCCTCCCGCTGCCAGGTTTGCCATCACCGGTTAGAGGTTAAAGACCTCATTCCCCTGTTCAGCTATCTTCAGCTTCGCGGCCGCTGCCGCTATTGTAAAGCTTCCATACCCATGCATTTGATGTGGATAGAGCTTGCCACAGGCGCTATGTTTGCTTTTCTCTACTGCCGTTATGGATTGACTCCAGAGCTAGGCGTAATGGCTTTCTATGCCTGTATATTCACCGTAATATTTATGATTGACCTAGAGCACGGGCTTATCCTGAACAGAGTGGTTTATTTCGGTATGGTGATGGCTTTGCTTTTTGCTTTGTTTATACCCCAAACATGGATTACACAGATAAAGCTTGGTGGCATAACTAACTTTGCCGCCGGTGGCGGGATTGGCTTTGTCACTTTTTTGATAGCAGCTCTCATTTCCCGTGGTGGAATGGGTTGGGGAGATGTTAAACTGGCAGCTCTCATTGGCCTCGCTACTGGATTCCCCCTGGTTTTCATGGCATTGATTATAGGCTCTATCATAGGGAGCGTGGTGGCTATATTTTTTCTGATAGCCAAAAAGAAGGGGCGCAAGGAAACAATTCCTTTTGGCCCTTTTCTCTCCATGGGCACATTAATAACATTGCTGTGGGGAAGCAAGATACTTGCCTGGTACCTGGGGTTTATATAAGAAGATGTATTATCTCTTTTTGAAGAGGCTGAAGAACCTGTCCTGGTAATCTGGAAATACGTTCCACCTGTTTAGCTCAGCCACTAATTCAGGAGCTCGTGATATGTTTTTCCTCGCATTGTCAAATAGTTCTTCAATGTGGTTTCGAGCTTCTTTGGGCAATCCACCTGTGTCCATATTGAAGAAACCCCTGCTGCGAAATTCACTAACGTTGGAGCTAATGGATTGCCTGGTCAAATGGTAGATAAACGTGAGTAGCGATACATCCCACAATTCCTCTATTCCCTTGATAATGGTGCTTAAAGGGTTATGCTCATTCTCCAATTGTGCATTTAGTTTACCTATTACCTGTCCCGTGGGTTCGGAAACTACGTTCATCTCCTTAGGTCTATTCTTATATTGATAGAAAATACCTGGTTCGTTGGGGTGTTCTCTAGCTGCCTGTGCAAAGTATTTTTTTGCCTCGTCGCTGAAGCCCTGCAATCTGGCTAAATAGGAAGGCGTAACAATTCTGGGCTTTTCGGCTATTACTTTTCCGTCCCTGACCACGCTAATATTTCCCGCCAATCCAGTAACTACATAATAATCCAGTGTAGTAGCGCCAAAAGTAGACAGGTGTTGTTGTGGTGGCCTGATTAGCTCAGTATGCTCTACCGCATACTTTATCTTCTTGTCTGGTTCCATCATAGTTACCTTGCTTAAATAATTGTTTTTACCAGGTGAAAATTGCGTGATACCTGGTTTTTGTTGCTGATTATGCTGCCTGCTTGTGTGCTGTGTCCTGGAATTAAATATTCCACGTCGAGTTGTGATAACCTATCGATGCTATTTCGTAATAGAGAGGCATCCCCGCCAGGAAAATCCGTCCTGCCAATGCTGCCGGCGAAAACTACATCGCCGCTTATTAATAGCTTCAATTCTTCCAGGTAAAGTGCGACAGAGCCTGGAGTGTGACCCGGAGTAAATAAAACTTTGATGGCTAATTTATTTACCGCATCCAGTTTTAAATCGCCCTCTTGCAGGTAGAAGGAAGGTTCAATTTGTGGTGCTTTGCTTCCAAAAGCGGTGTAGAAACGGTTCCCTTCATTGTTGTAGAATTCGTATTCCTCGCGTGACAACGCAACCTGCGCATTGCTTCTCTTTACTACCGACTCTGCGGCTTCAAAGTGGTCAGGATGACAGTGGGTGCATATCACCAGTCCAACATCCTCAATCTTAAAACCATCTCCCTCCATAGCCTGTGCTAGGGAATCGAAGCAAGCCTCTCCCCATTCATCATTGATATGCCCAGGGTCAACAAGTATATCGGATTGCTCTCCCAGCAGGGCATGGCGAATAAGGCTGGCATTACAGTTGTTTCCCTTGCCTGTCCACACATAACAGTAGAAATTTTGCCCTATCTTTATTGATTTGTGATTGGTCATGTTTTGATCTCAGGCACTATTATACGCTAAAGTATTTCTCAAGTGCCAATCAGTACATCCACCCATGGATGGGATAAACCCCACCAATAATCAATTAACCAGTTTATCAGTTGATAGTTAAACTGCTACCCGCCAACTGCTAACTGAATGAAAGTAGGAGAGAGTTTTATGCCTTCTCTATAGCCTGTGCCTCTGCCCAGCGTCTAAATTTTTACACTTTAGAGCTATGCGTGTTAAACTAGAAGAAGAGTACTTTAGAAGCCTGAAATGACCAGTGTATTCATAGTTGATCGACAACCTTTGTTTCGCCAGGGGATATGCGCCTCGCTTTCCCACACATCTGATATAGAAATCGTGGGAGAATCTGGTGCTGATGGCGACGCGCTCGCCACAATTAAAACTTTACTGCCCGACGTAGTGCTTATAGGTGTCAATGCTGAACTGGAGGATGTCGAAGAGCCCTGTCACGCTATAAAGCAGCACTTGCCCAGCATAGCCATCATCATACTTACTTCGCACCCCCAGGATGAACAACTGTTTGCTGCACTCAAAGCGCAGGCTTCGGCTTACCTTGGTAAGGATGTGGATGCCAGCCAACTGACGCAAACCATCACACGATGCGCCCGTGGGGAGCACCCCATAAATGAAAGTATTGCAGACCGCCCGAAGGTGGCAGAGCGGATACTTGAGCAATTTCGCGAACTTTCAGCAGAAAAAGAAGCGGCTACATTCATTTCACCACTTACTCGCAGGGAAACAGAGATTCTGGATTATATGGCTCAGGGCTACCTCAATAAGCAGATTGCCGCAGAATTGAGCATCAGCGAGCAGACTGTTAAGAATCACATAACTTCTATTCTACGTAAACTCAATGCCAATGCCCGCACTCACGCAGTGGTGATAGCTATAAGAAAAGGATTGATCTCCATCACCAGGGAATAGGCTCCCACCACAGCACCCATGGCGGTGATAAACCCCGCCTTGGGTGGGGTGTGGTGCTTGGCGAGAGACCAATGCAGGGGAGGATGTAAACCCTCCCCTGCATTGCCATTGTAAATAGGTGACCAGTCAAACCAAATTTGCATTGATGGCTGCAGCGGTGCTAGTATTAATAAAGCCTTTAAGTCAGCTCAGTGAGGCTGGTAAGGGGAAAGGATGCTACGGCATAGTATATTAAGAATAGAACATTTGTTTGGAACCTCTTGCCAGCGTAACGGCGGGAGGTTTTTTTATGTCTGAAAAAACCCTCATGACCTCCGCTGACGTAGGCAGAGCGCTGGCGCGTATCGCACATGAAATACTGGAAAGAAACAAGGGTGCCGACGATATCGTGCTGGTGGGCATGCGAACACGTGGGGTGCCTTTAGCCCGGAGGCTGGCTGCCATTATCCAGGATTTGGAACCGGTTTCTATCCCCGTTGGCGCCCTGGATTTTGCCCTGTATCGCGACGATGTTTCCTCAATCGAGCCTGAAACGCAGGTACAAAACACCGATATTCCCACAGGTATTGCCGATAAGCGTGTAATACTGGTTGATGACGTGCTTTATACGGGGAGAAGCATCCGTGCGGCTATGGATGCCCTCATAGACCTAGGGCGACCCAAATCTATCCAGCTAGCCGTGCTTGTCGACCGTGGCCACCGAGAACTGCCTATTCGAGCTGATTATGTGGGGAAGAATGTACCAAGCTCCAGGCAAGAGAAGATAAAAGTCCGATTGCGCGAAAGCGATGGCATGGACAAGGTGCTAATTGTGGACGTGTTAGAGAAGAGGGACCCGAACACCAGTTTCGCAAAAGTGAATCAAAAGGAGGGAACTATTAATGAACATGGCAGGTAGAAGTATGGTGACTATAGATGATCTGTCTAACGGGGAAATCGAGGGGTTGTTTTCCCTGGCAAATGAGATGTCGGATTCGATGGGTCAGCAAGCTACTCTGTGCCAGGGAAAAATTATGGCCAGCCTGTTCTTTGAACCCAGTACCAGAACGCGCTTGTCCTTTGAGACTGCGATGAACAGGCTGGGCGGGCGTGTAATAAGTGCAGTCGATATAGGCGCTACGTCTCTGGCCAAGGGCGAAAGCGTGGCCGACATGGCAAGAGTAGCGGGAAGTTATGCCGATGTAATCGTTATCAGACATCCATGGGAAGGGGCAGCGGGGGTGGTGGCTGAGTATGCAGGCGTGCCGGTGATAAATGCTGGCGATGGTGGCCATGAACACCCCACTCAGACTTTGTGCGACCTCTATACTGTTCAAAAAGAGAGACAAACAATTAAGGGGTTGAGGATTGCATTGTCGGGGGATTTGAAATACGGGCGAACTATACATTCATTGAGCTACGCACTGGCCAGATTTGGCGCCACTATTCTTTTTCATCCCTATCCAGGGCTGGAGATGCCTGAGTATGTGTTGAGGAAATTAACCACCAGATATAAGGGTAAATTGAGGAGATATGAAGCGCTGGGCACTGTCAGTAAGAAAGGTTTATTCCCCATAGATGCTGTGTATGTGACGCCAAGCAGCCCACACCAGCTGGCTATGATACCTGACGTCAGCATGCAAGTGGAACTGGAAAAAGATGTCGACGCTCTCTATGTTACCAGGATTCAGAAGGAAAGACAGATAAAAACAGAAGGAAAGGAAGCAAAGAATGGTCATGTTGTTGTGGATAAAGAACTTCTCAAAAAGAAGAAGTTTAAGGAAACCCTTGTTATGCATCCCTTGCCTCGCGTCGATGAACTGGCTTACGAAGTGGATGGAGATCCCAGAAGCATGTACTTCAAGCAAGCTGCCCGCGGAGTGCCTGTCAGAATGGCATTGCTGGCGCTGCTGTTGGGGGCCAGGGAGATTACAGTCCCCGACGTGGATGATTATTCCTCTGTCCGCCAGGAGGATTACCCGGTTTACAGGAGGGATTCTGGCCTCAAATGCAGCAATCCAAAGTGCATAACAAACCAGGAAAGTGAAATCGGGTATATAAAGTCTGCGTTCAAGATAGTGAGCCTCAAACCATTGACTTTGAATTGTTTCTTTTGCGAACATGAGCTTTACCCGAAATATATTGCCAGTGCAGATTGGCATGAAGGAAAAACGGAGACCAAAAAATACCATAGTGCCACCAGCAGCTGGATTCGAAGAATTCATTCAGAAAAGCTGATTATTTTCGATTCTGAAGAGGAAGCTCAGTCGCGAGGATTCAAACCCAGCAGCTATGTTACTGGATATGCTGAGCCTGAGAATACTGGCATTTGAATACTGAAATAGTGCCATAATTTATGGATGATGAGATGAAAGACAAAGCCCCATTGCGAAAGGAGCGGGACAGCAAAGCTGCTGCTTTACTTATCCGTGGTGGCCGCATAATCGACCCCGGCCGTGGCATGGATGAGGTTGACGACTTGCTTGTTGCTAAGGGCAAAATTGTGCAGGTGGGTAATACTATTGCTCTGGACTCTTTACCCCTGGATATGTTGAGTCAGGCAAAGAGCATCGACGCTACAGGGCTTATTGTTTGCCCGGGATTCATAGACCTGCATTGTCATCTACGGGAACCGGGATTCGAAGATAAGGAAACTATTGCCACGGGAACGGAGGCTGCTGCTGCGGGTGGATTTACCACTGTATGCTGTATGCCAAACACGAACCCGCCCCTGGATACACGGGATACTGTGGAGTGGGTGAAGGCAAAAGCTAGCAGCGATGCTTTTGTCCATGTTCTTCCCATCGGTTGTATAACCAGGGGAAGGAAGGGCAAGGAAGTTTCACCGATGGCTGAACTGGCTGATGCGGGAGTGGTTGGCTTCAGCGATGATGGCGACCCTGTACCCAATTCGCAGGTTATGCGCAGTGCCATGGAGCATAGCTATGAGCTTGGCTTGCCAATCATAGAGCACTGCGAAGATAAGGAACTTAGCAAAGGAGGAGTTATAAATGAAGGTAAGGTATCTGCCATGCTGAAATTAAGGGGGATTCCAGCAGCCAGCGAGGAAATAATAGTAGCACGCGACCTGGCCCTGGCAAAGCTAACCGGGGCTAGAATTCATATTGCCCATGTGAGCACCTGTGGCTCTGCAGAGCTTATTCGGCACGCCAGGGAAAGAGGAGTTTCGGTTACCGCTGAGGTCACGCCACATCACCTCACATTAACTGAGGAAATAGCCTGTGCCAATGCTAAGGTGAAGCCTCCACTATGCACTGAAAATGATATAAGATGCTTGCTCAAGGGACTTAAAGACGGAGTAATCGATGCTATTGCTACCGACCATGCTCCTCATACCGCCGCAGAAAAAAAATGCCCCATAGAGCTGGCTGCCTTTGGCATTAGCGGGTTTGAAACTGCTCTTGGATGCCTCATGGGCCTGGTGCATAAAGGGGAAATTGATTTAACCACCCTGATCTCCAAGTTAACCTGTGAACCGGCAAAACTTCTTGGTAGAGATGATGATTTGGGCACACTGAAAACAGGTTCTCCTGCTAATATCACCATATTCGACCCTGCGCGAGAGTGGGTGGTGGATAGCCAGCAATTTGTCTCTAAAGGTAAGAACACTCCCCTCGAGGGATACAGGCTTAAGGGTAAAGTAATGGTAACCATAGTTGATGGGCGGATAATCATGGCCTCCAGACAGACAGTGTTGGGGAGGGGGAACTCGTGATTTGTTATGAAAGAATTCACCTGCACCGTAAGTTCTAATGTGGAAATCCTGCCGCGTATGAACCTTATGTGGCTTAAGGCGACTCATATAGCTGACACAGCTGAGCCGGGACAATTTGTTACCTTGCGTTGTGAAGATTTAACATTGCGGCGTCCTTTTAGCATACACCAGGTGGATGCGGGACAGATTGCTCTTCTGTTCAAGATAGTGGGTAAGGGCACCTTGTGGCTATCGCAGTGCCGCGAGGGTGACAGGCTGGATATTATTGGTCCCCTGGGCAAGGGATTCAAAGTCGAAACGAGTTCGAGAAACTTATTGATGCTGGCTGGCGGAATTGGCATTACGCCACTTGTGTTTTTAGCGCAACATACTTCATCGCAACACTCGATAAGGCTAATTTACGGGGCAAGTGCGGACAATGAACTGTATCCCTTATCGTCATTGCCATCTGGGATTCAAGTTATCACTGTTACGGAGGATGGCAGCGGAGGCAACAGGAAAGGCTTGCTAACCGATGTTTTGCCTGATTTTCTGGAATGGGCTGACCAGTTATACGCTTGCGGGCCATCTGGTATGTATGAAGGGATGGCAAAATTGCTTCGCTGTTTTGAATCTCCTGCATCCCGTGCTTCGAGGGAGGCAGCACTGTCCGAAAACTTTACCCAGGACAAAGCTGACGAAGGGTACAAACTGAAGAAATGCCAGGTTTCCCTAGAAGTAAGGATGGGTTGTGGTGTGGGGGCTTGCTATGGGTGCAGCATAAATACAAGGAAGGGGTTAAAGAAAATATGCCATGATGGGCCGGTGTTTGAATTGGGCGATATCGTGTGGGAGGGAGTAAAAATATGACCATAACGGCTAAAGAAATTACATTTCAGACAAAGGGGAATTATGATGTGCTTGACATAACACTTCAAGTGTCAAGAGAAGTAGAGAAGTCAGGAGTGAGCGACGGGATAGTAACCCTGTTTATATGCGGCTCGACCGCAGGCATAACAACTATTGAATATGAACCGGGACTGGTCAAGGATTTCGGAGGTATGTGGGACAGGGTAGTGCCTCGAGGCATGCCCTATGAACACGATAAGGCATGGGGAGATGGGAATGGCCATTCTCATGTACGCGCGTCTATGCTTGGGGCTTCATTGACTATACCGGTGGTGAACAAAAAATTAACTTTGGGCACGTGGCAGCAAATAATTTTTGTCGATTTTGATAATCGTCCGAGGTCGCGTAAAATATTGCTCCAGTTTCTTGGTGACTGAATTAGCCCGGCAAGAAATTCAGTCGACAGGATAATTCATTCAAAATGAGAACAACCATGGTCAGGACCTATCTGATTTTGGCGCTTGGTGTAGTCTCTCTTTCCTTTGCCGCTATCTTTATCCGCCTGGCAGATGCTCCCCCTCTGGTTATCGCTGCTTATCGACTCTCCCTCGCTGCCTTGCTCATTAGCCCTGTTGCATGGATACGCTCCGGGCCTGAATTGCGTCGCCTGATTAGAAACAATCTTGCCATGACGTTGCTCTCGGGAGCTTTCCTAGCATTGCACTTCGTTCTCTGGATAAGCTCGCTTAGCTATACTACAGTGGCGAGTTCGGTAGTTCTGGTTACCACCAGCCCAATTTTTGTTGCCATAGCCTCGCATTTCCTCTTCCATGAGAAACTGAGCAGGCATGCCATTCTGGGCATTGTAATATGCCTGGTTGGCGCTGTACTTATTGGCTATGGTGATTGGAGGATTGGGTCAAAGCCACTTCTGGGGGATATGCTGGCTTTTTTCGGTACTCTGAGCGTTGTTGGTTATTTGCTCATCGGACGCAGGCTCCGTCAAAACACTGACCTGCTAAGCTACTCATGCCTGGTTTATAGTTCAGCAGCTTTGTTCTTATTGCTCGCTGTATTTACTTTAAATTATCGCCTTTTCGGATATTCTGCGACTACTTACCTGATGTTTGTTCTCCTGGCGTTGCTGCCTCAAATTCTGGGTCATTTATCTATTAACTGGGCATTGGGCTTTGTACCGGCTACCCTGGTCGCTATCGCTGTACTGGGCGAACCAGTAGGAGCGACAGCGTTAGCTTTTGTGATATTGAACGAATCGCCTACGTTTACTCAAATTGGGGGAAGTATTCTAATATTGTCCGGCGTATTCGTAGCTTTCAGGAGAAGCAAAGCGCAACTGCTGGCGTAAGTCTCACTGAAACAGGTGCTTGCTTTCCGCAGGTACGTAGTTGATTACCTTTTGCTTCCTATTTGACAAATAAATAAGAGAAATCATATAATTCGCACCTAAAGATATCTCACGAGGATTAATGAAGCAAGAAAACAAACATATGGTAGGCAAGTGTTTTGGCTCTACTGTAGTTGGTCCTCGTGGGCAGATGGTAATTCCAGCAGAAGCTCGAAAATATTTGGGCATAAATGTGGGCACCAAGCTCTTAGCCTTCAGCCAGTTTCATGGCAGGGGAATTGTCCTTGTTAAAACCGAGGACGTGGAAGAATTACTTAATACTATGAACCATCATCTGGATGAATTTTCCAGGCTGTTGCGAGAAAATAAGGAAGGCGATATAGACAACGAAGGCAATTAAAGTCGATAGTTTTGCGGGAGCAGGCGTTTACTTCTTTACCGAAATGGAGGCTGATTAAAAATGAGAAAATGGTTAACTTTGGTGACAGCAATCTTCTTGGTAGTTGCAATTTGTTTTGGCTGTGCAGGTTCAAATGACGAAGCCCAGGAGACCACTGAGGTTGTTCGAGGCGATCTAATAACGAGCGTTTCTGTTAGCGGAAACCTGGAGATGCCGCGCAGGGTGAATTTATCCTTTGGCATCTCTGATGTGGTGTCGGAAATACTGGTTAAGGAAGGAGATAATGTAATAGAGGGCCAGACATTGGCCAGGATGGGTGCTTATTCTCTGGAGTTAAATGTGCAAATGGCGCAGGCTCAATATGAGATGGCTGAGTACAAGCTCATGCAAACAATTTATCCCAGATATTCGAGCACTTATCTTACCGACATGGCTGGAGTGTGGTTGGCCCTTGAGTTAGCTCAGGATAATCTGGAAGAAGCGAAAAACCTTCTAAGCGAGGGGGAATTTGAGGAGATTCAGGCTGTGCTGGAGGAAGTTGGGGTAAGTTTACATAAAGCTCAAGAGAAATCAGTAGCCAGGAGATGGGCATTGCCTTTTTCGATTAAGCTGGTAGAGATGGAAACGGACGAGGCTAGAATAAATCTGGATTTAGCTAAGGAAGAGTTAAACAAGGCGATAATTATTGCCCCCTTTGATGGTGTAGTGACTGACATTGATATGAAAACGGGCGAGCGTATTTCGGCAGCGGCACAGGTGATTTCTGTGGTTGATCCCACGAATATAGAGATGAATGGAGCTATTGATGAAATAGACGTCTCCAGGGTGGAGTTGGGACAAGAGGCAATCATTACACTGGATGCTTTGCCGGGTAAAGATGTAAAAGGCAAGGTGACTTTTATGTCCAGGGCAGGTACTGTTCAATCTGGAGTGGTATCTTACAAAACTATCATAAGCATGGAAAACCCTGATGAAGAACTTAGAGATGGCATGAGCAGCACCGCAGAAATTATCATTGAACGCTATGATAATGTGTTGTTGATATCGAATCGGGCTATTCGGGGTACGTGGGATAAGCCGTCGGTGGAAGTTGTCGTAGATGGGCAAGTTGAACAAAGAGAGATTAGTTTAGGGTCAAGCGATGGTATAAAATCTGAGGTTTTGTCTGGGTTGGAAGAGGGGGAAATAGTAGTATTTCCTGAATCACAATTGCCTTTTAGAATGTTTGGTGGCTAATAATGATTGAACTTGAGAATATCACAAAGGTGTATAGAGCAGGTCGAACAGAAATCCCTGCTCTGCGGGAAATAAACTGCCGGATTGAGGATGGGGAGATGCTGTCTATTATGGGGCCTTCGGGTTCGGGTAAATCCACATTGATGAATGTCATCGGCTGCCTTGATAAACCCACATCAGGACAGTATCGATTGGATGGAGTGCAAGTGGGTAAACTCAATGATAATAAATTAGCTGAGATAAGAAATAAAAAGATAGGTTTTGTCTTTCAGAGCTTTAACCTGTTAGCCAGAGCTACAGCTCTGGCTAACGTGGAGTTGCCGCTTATTTATAGTGGAAGTGGTAACCGCAGGCAAAAGGCTCTACAGGCTTTAGAATCCGTTGGGTTGGCTCTTCGAGCTAAACATAAGCCAAGCGAGTTGGCAGGAGGAGAACAACAAAGAGTGGCTATTGCCAGGGCATTGATAAATAACCCCTCTCTTATTCTGGCTGATGAGCCCACGGGCAATCTCGATACCCAGACAAGCAGGGGAATTATGCTCCTGTTTAAGCAACTCAATCAGCAAGGAATGACTATTGTTTTGGTCACGCATGAAGCAGATATTGCTGCCTACACCCAGCGCACTATCCGGATTCGCGATGGCCATATTGAGACGGTAGAATGAAATTGTGGGACTGCTTCGCTACTGCTTTACGCACCATATACAGCCACAAAATGAGGTCAATTCTAACCATGCTGGGCGTTTTGATTGGCGTAGCTGCGGTTATTTCTATGGTATCTTTGGTAAGGTCAGAACAGGCTATGGTGAGGGAATCCTTCGAATCATTAGGGGCTAATATTATATTCGTTACCCCCGGCGCACCAGGTAGCGGGCATGGAGTTGCTGGCCCATTCGCTTCCTCAACGACGTTGACTATGGAGGATGCCCAGGCCATTGCTGACAATGCTCCTTCTGTGGTAATGGTCGCTCCTGTATCGCAAAGCACAACTGAGGTAGTAGCTGGTGGAGAGAATGTTGGCTGCTTGACTCTCGGTGTAACGGTTAATTATCTGGATGTACGCAACTTTGAGATGGACCAGGGTAGCTTTATCACTGAGCAAGACTACAAAGGAAAAGCCAGAGTGGTTGTTCTGGGGAATGAGTTAGCTGAAACCCTTTTTGGGCAGATGTCGCCACTGGGACAGAGCATCAGGATCAACGGACGCCAGTTTAAAGTCATCGGTGTTCTTCAAGGGAAGGGGGAGGCTTTTGGCACGGAAGACCAGGCAGCAATGGTTCCATTGACCACGGCGCAAGCAATTTTATCATCTGAACGTGCGGGCAGCGCGGGCCATATTGTTCAAGCCATCACTATTCAAGCAAAAAACAGTGATGCTATGGGCTCGGCGCAATGGGAAATTGGTGAGATACTTCGACAGCGTCATCATATCAGGCCGGATGAGGAGGATGATTTCACCATAATCAGCATGGGCGATGTAGCACGTACTGCCGATCAATTGTATGCAATAGGGGAACTTATCATGGGCGCTATAGCTGGCATATCCTTGCTTGTTGGTGGCATTGGCATTATGAACATCATGCTGGTTTCCGTAACCGAACGTACCAGGGAAATTGGACTTCGAAAAGCAGTGGGAGCCAAACGTCGCGATATTTTAGCCCAGTTCCTTACTGAAGCTGCCGTGCTAAGCCTCTGCGGGGGCGCTATAGGAGTAGCTTTGGGGTGGGGTGCAATTAAAATCAGCACTGGGGTATTGGCGAATATGGGTTTTCCTTTTCCAGCCATACTCCCGGGAGACGTTGTTACCATGGCGGTAGGAGTGGCAATTTGTGTTGGACTTGCCTCGGGCCTCTATCCTGCCGTCAGAGCAGCGCGCCTTGACCCTATTGAGTCCTTGCGCCACGAATAAGGGCAGAAAAAAAATTAATCACCTACCCTGAATCAGGGATAGAAATTCAGAGCGTGTAACTGCTTTGCTGCGGAAACTTCCTCTTATTGCTGAAGTTATTGCATTTGCTCCTGGCTTTTTGATTCCTCGCATAGCCATGCACAGATGTTCTGCCTGGATAACTACGGCTACGCCATCAGGTTGAACAGTTTCAAATATGGCATCAGCAATTTGTCTGGTCATCCTTTCCTGAATCTGGGGGCGTCTGGCGAAAATTTCCACTACCCTGGCTAACTTGCTTATCCCTACCACCTTGCCATCCTTACCAGGAATATAGCCTACATGAGCTACTCCATAGAATGGAAGCAAATGATGCTCACACATCGAGTAAAAGGGGATATCTCTCAATATTATTAACTCTCGATGGTTTTCGTCAAATCCTACTGTTAGCTCAGCATTTGCATCGGCATCCGTGCCGGAGAAAAGCTCAGCATACATTTCGGCAATACGCTGTGGCGTGCCTTTTAAGCCTTCTCTGTTGGGGTCCTCACCGATAGCTTCGATTATAGAAACTGCAGCAAGCTTGATTTTGTCCTGGTCTATCATTTCTTAAATCTCCTCGTGGGCTTTACGAAATTACCTCGGACAGAGCCTTCCCAACAACAGCCAGATCAGCGGGAAGCTCTATCGGTGCCTTGGCATATTTGGCTGGTATATCGGGATCTTTTAACCCTGTTCCAGTAAAGACGCAGACTATCCTCTTATCACAGAAATTTCCCTTTGCGGTCATTTTGACAAGTCCAGCCAGGGAGGCAGCAGAGGCTGGCTCGCAGAAAATTCCTTCCCTGGTTGCTGCTAATTTATAGGCGCTGATAATTTCATCGTCAGTAACGCAATCGATGGTACCCTTCGATTCATCTCGTGCTGCTACTGCCCTCTGCCAGCTAGCAGGGTTACCAATGCGGATAGCTGTGGCGATAGTCTGGGGTCGCTCGATAATTTTCTCCTGCACTATCGGAGCAGCACCAGCAGCTTGAAATCCCATCATCTTCGGACTATGGCTCGCTTTACCAGCTCGAGCATATTCTACAAACCCTTTCCAGTAAGCAGTGATATTGCCAGCATTGCCTACGGGAATAAAGAGATAGTCGGGAGCATCGCCCAACTCATCTATAATTTCAAAAGCTGCTGTTTTCTGTCCTTCAATGCGATTGGGGTTTATTGAGTTGACCAAAGTGACAGGATATTTTTCAGTTAAACTGCGCACTATTTGGAGTGCCTGGTCAAAGTTACCCTTTATGCTTATAACCCGGGCATTATAGACAACAGCCTGGGCTAATTTTCCCATGGCTATTTCCCCTTGAGGTATGACAACGATAGTTTTGAGCCCGAAGCGAGCTCCGTAAGCGGCTGCTGAAGCGCTGGTATTACCGGTGGAAGCACAAATAATACTGCGGCTATTGCTTTCCACAGCTTTAGCTACAGCTACGACCATTCCCCTATCTTTAAACGAGCCTGTGGGATTACATCCTTCAAACTTGAAGTAGAGTTCACCACAGCCAAGTTCCTTTTCCAAGGATAGAGACCTTATTAGAGGTGTATCCCCTTCACCCAGTGTAATTAGAGGCGTATCTGCGGTGACTGGAAGGAAATCACGATATCTATTTAGAACGCCTTGTTTCATTCTTCAACTCTAATGAAGTTGCTGACTTCTTTCACTACCTTCAATTCCTTTATTTCCTGTAGAGCTCTCTGCACTGCTTTTTCTTCAGCTATATGAGTCATGATAACAAGCACTGCAGTCTGGGATTTTGAGTTACTCTCTTTTTGAATCACCGAAGAAATGCCAATGGAATTATTGCCCAAAACGGTGGAGATTTTGGACAGCACGCCAGGGCGGTCAATCACAGTCAGCCTGAAGTAGTAATGTATCTTCAGGTCAGCCATAGGCTTAATCGTCAGCTTTTGCTCTAATTCTATTTTAGAAGCGTTGCTTCTTCCATGATAAATATTACTGGCTATAGCTAATACATCAGCCATGATTGCGCTGGAAGTGGGCAGGGCTCCTGCCCCTTGCCCGTAAAAAATCAGCTTGCCGGTCAAATTACCTTCTACTTGAATGGCATTATAAACGTCATCAACTTTGGCTAATTGGGAGTCTTCAGGAATAAAAACGGGGTGGACACGTAATTCAATGGCTTCGCTATCTCTCTTGGCGATAGCCAGGAGCTTTATAGCATAGCCAAACTCTTTAGCATAACGGAAATCTTTGGCTTGAAGGCGTGAGATTCCCTCGCGGTATATATCTTCGGGGTTTATATTGCTGAGGAAAGCTAAGCCAGACAGGATAGCCAATTTGTAAGCGGCGTCTATGCCTTCAATGTCATTTGTTGGATTAGATTCGGCATAACCTAGTTCCTGAGCTCGCTTTAAGGCTGAAGCAAAATCCAATCCCTCTTGTGACATCTGGGTTAGAATGTAATTGGTAGTGCCATTCAGTATGGCATAGATGGCTGAGATATCATTGGCTGCCAGGTCTTGCTGGAAAGGTGAGATAAGCGGGATGCCACCGCCCACGCTGGCCTCGTAGCGAAGGCCCACGTCGTGTTTTCGGGCCAAAGATAATAGCTCATATCCATGTTTAGCAATCACTTCCTTATTAGCAGTAACCACATGTTTGCCATCGCTGATGGCTTGCTTTATATATTCTAATGCAGGGTGCTCGCCCCCTATGACTTCAATTATCATATCTATCTCGGGATTGTTGATAACATCTTCAGCATGATTGGTTAGCATATGAGGTTCTAGTTTTATTGAGCGCTGTTTATTTATATCGTGCACCAGTACTTTTTGCAAAACTAGTGGAATTCCTGTCTGCTCTGTTAATTTGTCAGCTTTGCTGAGCAATACTCCAGCCACGCCAGTGCCGATAATTCCCAATCCCAACAAACCGATGCGAATATTCTTCATCCTGATGCGACCTTAGTGATTCTGTTTATAGCCCAGAGTTTCTCTTCCTCGTTGAGGTAATTGTCTATGATGCTACTTTCCTCTTGTTCTGTAAACCACTCTAAAAACTCATTATTTATCAGCCTTTCCTCAATGTCCTCAATGTCATGCTCGCCCCTTTCCAGAACGTTGATTATCCAGTAACCACCGCTGGTCTGAGCTGATTTATCCTTAACTGGCTCGCTTATCTCAGCCAGTGGAAGATTAAGAGCCACTTCGTCAAAAGCCTCGCTATTCATATCTCCTTGTTTTAGCCATCCAAGCTCGCCACCATCTTCTCCACCATGATATTGCGAATGCTCATCGGACAATTCAGCAAAATTGTCATCGTTCAGTTGATCTTTGATTTCGTCAGCCTCTTGTTTACTGCCTAACAGCATTGCCCTGGGTTTTATACCTTTCTCCTCATCTTTATCGGTAATCTCTATGAGCCAATAGCCGATGTTCTTCATTATTGGCCCATCCTCGATTTTGCTTACTTTGCCAGAGTCTGTGCTAAATACAGCATCCCCGATGAGGGAACTAGGCATGAATTCTTGAGGCAACCATCCCAAATCACCTTCAGTTATGTGGTAGCATGAGAATTCATCAAGCAATGCGGTGAAGTTGCCTCCGCTTTCGATTTTAGATATTACATCATCGGCTACCTTCTGGCTCTCTACAAGCATCACTTGAGCGTGCACCTGCTCCATTTTATCAGGTAGTTGCGAAGCAAAATACTGTTGCAGATTCTCTCTTAGCAAGCTGGTAGTCACCATATCTTGATATATATCTTCATCGGGCAAGTTATTTTCCTTGATTCGTTCAGCTACCTCCTGGTGGCTAATATCTATCCCCAGGGCGCTCGCCCCCTGTCTGATCAATTCATCCTGGATAATCTGGTTGGCTGCCATGTTAGCCATATAATAAACCTGGTCTGGTTGACTATTCCTGATATAGATTTCAAGGGTGTTCACGTAGTATTCCATAGTGAACGAAGCATCGTTTACCTCTATTACAGTTTGCTTGAGAGGCTTTATGTTGTCATTGTAATATCCGTGGCTTATATAACCTGTGATACCAGCCAGGAAAACAGCCGTGCCAATTAATATAAACTTTCGTATCTTCGCCTGGCGTTGCCACTTGGAAAGCTGGCGCTTGCTAGGGACGTGCTGAGGTTCAACTTTCTTATTCTTCTTGCCCAAAAATCACAAACCTGTATATCTAATAATCTCGTTGCCTTGGCAACCCCACTATGATAGCATATTATACAGGGTATTGAGCAACGGGGTGTAGCGCAGCCTGGTAGCGCACCTGAATGGGGTTCAGGTGGTCGGAGGTTCAAATCCTCTCACCCCGACCATTTTATCAAAGTCGCAAATCATTTTTCCAAGAGACTATTCAGTATCCTGAAGTGTCTTCCACTCTTATATCAATCCCGATCCGCTAAAACTCCACAGCAACCAATATTAGTGGATTCTTGACAACTCATTCTCGGTAGTGTAGTCGTCCTTTTCAGGACACTTCAGAACAAACGCTAATAATGCAGGTGCCAGGGCCGCGATGGCCAATGCAGTAAGAGCAAACTGGTAATCGCCTCTAGTATCTACTAAGTACCCAATGAACAACGGCGCAGTTGCGGCTCCTATTCCCGTCGCAGTATACAGCAGCCCGAGAATACTTCCATTTGCTTTCATCCCAAACCAATCAGCCACCATCGCCGTCAATAGGACGGAGCTTGCTTCACATAAACCAATAGTTATGGAATACGTGTAGAACTGCCAAGGCTCTCTTATGAAAATAAGCCACACCGACATAGCTGCCACTACACTAAACCCAACGGCCAGCGGTCGTCTTCTTCCAATTCTATCAGAAAGTTTGCTGATGATAAGCGTGCCTATCATTCGAGCTGCACTGCGAATGCCTATGATCATGGCAGCAGTCATCTCTGGAATATCAAAACTGAGCATATACGCTTTCAGGTGTACTGCCACTCCTATACGGAGAGAGGAAATAGTGTAAATCGCGAACAGCAACCACAATTGACTTGTTCTCAATGCCTGCCTGAAAGAAAACCCTTCGGAGTTAGTTACAGACCCTTCGCCTTGCGCGTTCGCTATTTCAGCTTCAGCACCATCTGGATAAAGCCCTTTCTCTGCAGGGTTAAGTCGCATCAGTCTGGAAACAGGGAGCCCTACACCCAAAATAACCCCTGCAATAATCAAGTAAGATATCCGCCATCCAAAACGAATGATTAGTGTCTGAACAAGGGGAGGCATTATAAATGCCCCTAAACCTATTCCCGCCTGCGTGATTCCCAATGCTATTCCTCTTTTCTCTACAAACCAGTGGGAAACTGTTGACATCACCGGGACTCCCAGAAAACCCATGCCAATACTTGCGATAAGGCCATAATACAGATACAGGTGCCATGGATTCTTCATGAAATATAGTAACGCAAAGCCGAGACTGGTGATAGCAACGGAAAACATGATAACGAGGCGAGGGCCATATTTATCATTGGCTCTTCCTGATAGGATTCCAAGGCCCTGAGCCACAATCCACGCCATTGAATACGCCCCTGAAAGGACAGTGTTTGTCAAACCTAAATCAGTGGCCAGTTCGGGCAAAAAGATAGCATAGGTGCCATCACAACCCCATATCAGCGATACGAGACCAGAAGCTCCTGCAACTATGACCCAGCCATAGAAAATGCGGTTCTCTGATTTACGAAACATAACTAGATCCTAATCATAATACAACAAGCATCATTGTTGCCAGGGCTCGAGTCAATTAATGAACTTTGATAGGCTCACTAACAACACAGATGAAGACCTCAACTGCACTCACTCCGCAGTGGCGGGAACTCTAATAGCGAAAGCTGTTGGAATGGAGAAGGGCAGCGAGTTCAAGCACAGGTATAGCCTCGCTATCTTCGGCAGGAGGTGCTCTGGATAGCTAAGTTATTTTGGGGGAATAGTATCCTGAACAGGCCTGACGGTTAAAATTATCGGGATGGCGAAGATAGAAAGGATTGCAAAAATGGTAAAGGCAAGGCGGTAGCTTCCTTGAACGTCATACAACCAACCAGCCAGAAGTGGAGCGGTGATCCCTGCAATTGTCCCACCCAGAGCATATAAGCCCCGAAGCGAGGCAAAAGATTTTGTGCCAAAGTAATCAGCCTGGATTGCTGACGATAGCGGGATCCTCGCACCGTACCCTGGCCCATAAGTGAGGAGGAAAGGAATAATCATCCATGGGCTGTGAATGTTAGCAAAGATAAACATGCCTACCGTTTGCAAGGCACATGTCATCGCCAATAAATGCCTTTTATCATAGATATCGCCAAGCCAGGAAAAACCCAACCTTCCAATCAGGCTGCTGGTGGTAATACCCAACATGGTAAGAGCAGCTACTCTTTCTGATATGCCCACGCTAATAAGATAGGGCATTTCGTGCACTATCATAGCGCTAAGGAAAAAAGAGGGGAAGAAATTGAAGAGCATTAATAGCCAGAAAGTCCGCGTTCTTAAGGATTGCTGCACGCTAAACTCTTTCCCCATTACCATAGCATCACCTGGTTCAATTACATCACTATTACGGGATAGAGGAACTCTGCCTCCTGGCTTATCACCGTCTGGCAAATAACCATACTGTTCAGGACGGTGCCTGATGAACAGCGACAGCGGAGGTCCAATGGCCAATGTGACTATCCCCATAATAACCATGGTGCCCCGCCAACCATGTGAGTGAATTAAGAAAACCAGTACCGGGGTCATTACGCCGGAGAGGCCATATCCTGCCGAAAGGATTCCCAGGGCAAGCGAGCGACGCCGTTTGAACCAATTAGCTACAGCCGCATATTCGGCGAGGCCAAGGGCAGCAGTAGAGCCCAGCGCCAGTATAAGGAATGTGCCATAGAAATAGTACAGAGAATCTGTGCGGCTCACCAAGATGAGGGCAATTCCTATAACTAACATACCTGCAAAGATACATTTCCGTGGACCTACACGATCGATGATAAAACCAAAAATAGGTCGGATAATACCACCCTCAATACTCCTTAAAGAAAAAGCTAGCGATGTCTGAGCCCTGGTCCAGCCCATCTCAGCAACTATCGGGTTAAAAAAAGCGGTAAAGCCATAGATAGTTGTGCCTCCAATAACCACGAAGAGCATAAAAGAAGCAGCTACTATCCACCAACCATAGAATGTCTTACGCAGTTTCTTAATGAAGGTCATGAAGGTTACCTCTGGTTATGTGCCGAAGTGTATCACTATAGCAGATTGTTAATAATTTGGCACGTGCGGAGCCTCTTCCAATATAAGATGAATCTGAAGAGAGGGATGATTTCCAATTCTAGGCTGTACCCTTATAAGGAATCTCTTTATCCCTTCATGGAGATAGATGGTTAGAAGCAACTACGCTCCAGAGCAGAGCCTAAACAAGCTGAGGTAGAAGAAGTACTACTTTAAGAAATCCAAAACTGCACGAAGCCTGAGAAATAGATCACCACTATAAAGAGTGAACTCAAAACGGAGCACTTACCATTTGCCAGTTTTATGGTGTGCTATCCCCATAGCGATCAAGCCTACACCAAAGCCAATGATAATTGCTGCTGGCATAAGATCAAACCCTATCCCAACTCCTAAACCAATCATAAGACACCCAACAAATATATAACTACCTAAGCCTGCTTGCTTCTTTCCCTTGTCCCTATCAGCCATTTGTTTTCTCCTCTAAACTAGCCCTTTTGCCAACCGAAGTTTAATTTACCCACATGTAGAAAGCAAATAATTGGGCGTTCTAAGCGAACTGCAATATCTGCGTTGTCGATACGTCACGATATTGACAGCTACCGAGCAAGAATTTAGTATATGTCCACGGCAGTAGATATATCTAATATCGAGGGCCTGTAAATAAAAGCAAAGGAGGCTTGATATGATTCCCAAAGAGTATGACCTGGAAGGTAAGGTGGCTATTGTAACCGGAGGTGGCCGGGGGATTGGCAAGGCCATTGCACTGGTGCTCGCTGAGGCCGGTGTCGATGTAGTAGTGGCGGCCCGTACTGTGGAGCAGATTGAGGGAACGGCTAAAGAGATCAGAGGGCTGGGCCGGCGTGCCCTCGCGGTTCCCACCGATGTTACCAAGGTAGACCAGGTGGAGAATATGGTAGAGAAAGCTATCTCAGAGTTTGGCAAGATCGATATACTTGTTAATGATGCCGGCACAGGTTTTGCAAAACAGTTAATCCCCTTGCCTGGGGTAAAACTCCCTGCATGGGGAGAAGTAGGTGAGCCAAATACTCCCATGAGCGAGGAGGAATGGCACCTCACCATGAATACCAATCTGACCAGTGTTTTCCTTTGCACCAGGGCTGTAGGGCCCTACATGATAGAGCAAAGAAAAGGCAAGGTGATCAATATCAGCTCTGTCAATGCGGACATGGGCATTGCTTATTACATAGCCTATAATGCCAGTAAAGCAGGGGTGAGCATGTTTACCCGCTGTTTAGCCCTGGAGTGGGCTCCTTTCAACATTAATGTCAATGCTATAGGGCCGGGGGATTTCCCCACATCACTCACGGCAAAAATCCATAATGATCCGCAGCTTAAGGAGCAATTGCTTCGCTGCATACCTCTGGGCAGGACGGGAGACGTGCGTGACCTGGGGCTACTGGCCCTTTACCTGGCTTCCGATGCTTCCAATTATATGACAGGCCAGACGATTTACCTCGATGGTGGTGAATTGGCGCTATCACCGGCTTGAACACCTTGTTTGTGTAAGCGCGCTTTCTTCAAAGCTTCAAATCACCGAGCCCGCATGTGGGTGCCATTCAGCTTTAAATAGGCCTGCACATCTACTTAACCACGAGTGTAAGCTTCATGCTAGCCTTTGGGAACAGGAGCCTTCCGATACCAGAGAACCCGTTCAGGCTCAAGCAAGTTGCGTGGGCGCTTCATAAAGTCAGCAGCGCAGATAATCTTATGCCCGCTAAAGTGAGAAACGTGATCCAACCACTGCTCCCCCTTTTTGGAGCGCAACAAGTATCTCTACTCGCACTCCAAAACCAATATTACACCCTTTGCCTCCGATTATGATGACTTTATAGGTGCAATGCTAGCAGAGAGGGAAAGGGGCAGAAAGAGGATCAAGAGAGTTGAAACTGACTTAGTCAAGCTCGGAGTCAATAGTAGCACGGTTAGAAACCTTATCCGTTACTATCCTGTTGGACTTTTAGAAAAGCTTATAAGTGCAACTGAGAAACGCCAACCCGAAGAGCCAGCCACCTACTTTCTAAATGGCCTTAAGAGGTCTAAAATCAAACATAGAATTCAGCATAATCCGACTGAAGATGAAGACACATAAATTGAAATGATAGTAATAAAATGTGCAAAGTGTAAGGGTAAAATCTTTAAATATCTCAAGATTGGCAAGGGGAGAATATTGCACTGCTGGAAGGGGCGCATAGTAGAGGATTACAGCGCTCGAGATGGTAATGAAGTTAAATGTCTGTGCGGTAATCTAGTTGGAATTGATGAAGGAAAGTGGATTAAAATGAAACGGCGTTCGTTTATCTATTCAGGGACAAGGACAAAAGGGTAAAATATCCCCATGAAGCTTATAAGCGCTTGCCTGTTAGTAGGTAAGAATGTTGTTTTGGCGACCACAAGTCTCAAGCACGGAAAACAAAACGAGGAGAATGACCGCGGAGCCACTCTCCTCAGTTACTTTGCTATGTTCCTATTCCACCATAGTTCCTCACTTGACATTTTTTAGTGGAGTAGTAAAATGAAATCGGGAGGAGTAGGAGGACTATCGGAGGTGTGCGTGCTTGTGTTCTGGAAATGGGATACCGGTGGCCACTGGAGGATTATTCCTACTCCTCCCATAATGATTTAATGCCCAATCTTGCCTTGAAATTTAACGCTCAGTGCACTTGATATATCTTGTGGGGAAAATCCCTCCCACATATTCACCTGCTGGTGGTGAGGTGAACCCCTCTAAACTGGGCCAAACAAGGCCACTAGTTATCTTATAGTGATATGAAGTTCCATAAGGCTCTGCTGAATGGATTTATATGAATAGCCAATCTCTTTATTTCTTTAAATGGCGGGCTATTATTTCATAAACGTCCCATTTTTCACGGACCTGTTTATTAAGGTATCCCTTAGTTTCTATTTTCCAATAATTGATATCCGGGCAGGTGCCTATCTTGACATCATGTCGGGCCCTAATTAATTCTTGCTTAAGATATTCATCTTCATTCAAACGTTGTATGATGCTTCCTCCTAAGTCCCCCTTCCAAACAACGTCCTTTACATCTCCGATTATTGGCCGCTCCTTTATTCGTTTAGAACGTGCTTTCAGGCCGGCTTTATTGATTACACCTATATCATAAATAAGATATAGTGTGGAATAATGTCTTCCGTATCGCGTTTGTATATAAATCACATGAACAAAGTTTATCGGGCTTTTGTTTATTTCTATTAAGCCAAGTGAGCGAAACCAGCGTGGTGTAGATGCCTTTTCCTCTCTTAGGCCTCTTTCTGCTAGTCTGGCACTTATCCCGACTGTATTGAGATTTGCACAGACCTTATCTCTTCTTTTATCCCGCAAAGTCTCCTTTACTCCACCAAATAACCCCATTATAGACACCTCCTTCTTAGTGCGTATTTAGTCAGCAAAAATAGCACGAGCTTCATTGAACTGGACTGAACTAGGCCGTTAATGGTTCATTCTGAGATATTAACATAACCCCATGGGCTTTCATAAGACAATGCTTGGTGCAGCCTATCATTACAATACTAGAAACTGTAGCTTCCTGCCAGACTTTAGCTTCGGTCAGGCTTCCTGTTGTTGTGTTCATTGCGGTATGGCTCAGTTGCCTTTACTATGTATAGCTATTGCCATATAATATCTGGTATACAGTAGGGTATGGTGATGTTGCTTGACGAAATGCTGCCATCAGTAGTGGCTCGAGTGTTAAAGGAACGTCACGGTGGGGAAGTTCACGATGGCATGCCCCTGTAGCTCAGAGGATAGAGCAGCGGTTTCCTAAACCGCGTGTCGGGCGTTCGAGTCGCCCCAGGGGTACCATATAATATTTAGGTTGCTATTTATCACCTTGTATATAGGCAACTGACAGTCTTTCATGCCACCGCAAGAATGAGGTACGACTAAAGCTCGATGTAAGAGAGTTAAGTTGTCCTCGTCTGCTTGAGAAGTCTATGTGGTTTCCGCTTCTACTTTTTCCAGGTGTTTCCTCTTCCCTATTACTATAAGTTCATCACCAGCTTCAATAATAGCCTCTGCGCCAGGCTTGGGGATGAGAGTGCCATCTTTTTTTCTCAGAGCAAGAATAGTTAATCCGGCAAGTTTTTCACCCTCGCCCACACTCTTTCCCGATAAAGGAGAGTTATCAGCAACCATGATATCTTCAAGCTCAAATGGACTGCTTGGCTTGCCAAAGAAGGTGTCAATGAAATTAACTACCATGGGACGCATAGCCAGCATAGCCATACGGTTGCCTCCAACACGGAGAGGAAGGACAACTTTATTAGCTCCAGCACGTTCGAGCTTAGATATAGAATCTTCGTGGTATGCTCGTGAGACAATGAAGATCTTCGGGTTAAGTTCTCTGCCACAAAGAGTGATGAATACGTTGTCTGAATCACTACCCGCTGCGGCAATTAATCCACGAGCACGGCTGATTCCGGCTTTCTCAAGTGTCTCATCGGAGCTTGCGCTACCGGGAATACATAAATATCCCTCTTCTTTGGCTTTAGTGAAAGCTGTCTCGACTGGGTCGATGATTACAAAGGGTACCTTTCTCCTGGCGAAGTCTGCGGTTACTTCCCTGCCTACTCTCCCATAGCCACAGATGATGAAGTGATTTTTGATTTTTGATATTTGATTTTCCATTCTTCGCCTCCAAAAGATTCCACGCAAACCTTGTTCTATGAAATATCCTACAATACTCGTTGCTGTGTAAAATATAACTCCAACACCACCCACGATAAGGAAACCGGTGAAAACCCTGCCCGCATTACTGAGAACATCGACTTCTTGATACCCTACTGTGCTAAGGGTAATGATCGTCATGTAAATAGCGTCAGGAAAGTTCCATCCCTCAATGAGCACATATCCGAAGGTGCCGATCGAGACGAGAAGTAAGAGAGCACCAATTCCGAGAAGTAAACGACGTTGTAAATGCATTGCGTCCTCTACTTAAAGGATAACTGAATGAGTTCAATCAAGCAATACAGTGATTTTGAGCTGCTTAAAACTCTGTGGGTAAACTGGAAGACCCGCGAGAGAGAGTTGAATACAGGCAGGCAGCAGGCAGTTAGTCCCACTGTTGCCTGCCTTGCGCACAATTTAGTACTCAGGGGGAATAGGTAACTGTGATACTATCGCTGCTTTGCTGCCCATCGAGCACGGCTACCACCTCAATAATATTGTCACCCTCCGTAAGCTCAATCTGAGCAGTGAAACTACCGTCTCCAGTTACCTCTGCATCTTCATCACTGACGGTTACTGTGGCTCCAGAATCAGAGACACTACCATTAATCGTGACGGGGCTCTCGCTAAGCTCCGCTCCATCCTCAGGCGAAGTTATCTCCAACGATAAAGCTGATGCTGGAGAAGTAATAGCAAGCTTGACTACAGGTTTAACGATAATCTTACCTCCACCAGTAACTGTTACAGATTTGTCAGCATCAAAATCTATAAGAAGCACAGTGGTCTCTCCTTCCACTATATCAAAAGGGCGGACAAATTTTAATTCGCCGCTGGGGACTGTGGCCTCTACCAAATCGTTTTCTCCCAAGCTGACCTCAACATTATCTACGGTCATCCGAATTTGGGTATATTTGCCAGCGGTTACATTTTCTGAGGCAAGAAGCTCTTCCAATCCACCTTCCTTAAGTTCAACAAGGTCAAAAGGATTATCCCCGATTATCTCAATAGATATCCACTCTCCCTCTCCTTCCTGTTCCTGCTGTTGCTCCTGCTCCTGAGTTTGTGTGGCGTTTTCTGTGCCCTGGTGTTCCTGTTCCTGCTCTGCAACCGCTTTATGAATCTTTACCTCCCCTACCGTTACCATGATACTTGTCACATCATCGTCAGGTGGTGCGTCAGTGACGTGTATCTCAATAGTTCCTGTGCTTGTATCTGTAGCTGGTGCATCTGTGTCTGTGCCTGTATCCGGTGTACCTGTGTCTGTAGCTGGTGCATCTGGTGTAGCCGGAATAGTAATCTGTGCAGGGCTACACCCCCCGGTAAGCAAAACGACCAGGCTTAAAACACTCATTATTACTACTAACCATCTCTTCATTGCATTCACCTCCTCGTGAAATTCTGAGCAACATTATTTCAGGTTATTGATGCCTCATCACAGAGCCATTACCTTTCTGATTTGCAGGTTGAGGTATCAATACTGATGCTTACTTCTCTAATCGGCAAATTATAATGAAATATAAGTAAAATGTCATATTGCGATGGTCAAAACATACAACAACTTGTTGTGTGATCTGGCTAAGATAGATGGGTGACACATAGACGAGTTATGAAAAGACGTTGTAATTGGTGTGTTATGAATGTTTATTGCTCAATGTCAGGTTTGCCTGTCTTCACTTCGATATTTCTCCTCAAATCTCCTACCGATGGAAGCGACGCTACAACCCTAAACACTTAGAGAGTCTAGAAAATCGATCTCATCGACCCAGGTATGCAAGACAACTTACTTATTCAGCTGAGCTGGGAGAATATCCATAATACTATCCGCCCTCATAAGATATTGGGCCACCTTATCCTACAGGAATTACTTGCGCACTATCAACTAAATTGGATAACCGAGGGTGTGTCACTAATCATATGAACGAGTACAGTTGATTGATTACCATTGATAATGTTTGTTAGACTTCCGATAGACTCTAGTACAAGCATTTGAAAGGAAGGAAAATGACAGATCCAAGAGTCGAAACTGTAGCTAAGATTCTGGTCGACTATTCCGTCGAAGTACGACCGAACCAGCTGGTGATGATCAGCGGTGCTCCTGTAAGTGCGCCGTTGATTTTGGCTGTCTACCAACAGGTGCTGCAGCGCGGTGCTCACCCCTTTCTACAGGTTGGACAGGAGGGAATAGAGTGGATCATGTTTGGACTGGAAGGAGCACAGGAGCTCCTGTACACCTATGGCAGCGATGCCCAACTTGATTACGTTCCGCCGTTTATGAAAGATATCACTGAACAAATTGATGCCAGCATCTCAATCTGCGCGGATGTCAATACCAGAAAGTTCACGAATGTTGACCCTGCCAAGCAATCTCGTCGATCAGTAGCCATGCGCCCTATATCCGACCGATTTACTGAGCGGGCGGCTAAGAAAGAACTACGCTGGACTTTGACTATGTATCCTACCCAGGCATTCGCTCAGGATGCAGAAATGTCGCTCCGCGAGTTCGAGGATTTCATTTATAAGGGTTGCCTGGTCCATGAGCCTGATCCGATCAATGCTTGGAAGAGAATCTCTGAAGAACAGCAGCACTTGGTGGATTGGCTGAACAAGGCCAGGCAAATCCATATCGTTGGTCCCGATACCGATCTCAAACTTGAGGTTACAGGTCGGAAGTGGCAGAATTGCGACGGGCATGTGAACTTTCCTGATGGTGAAATCTTCACTGGGCCCATCGAGCATAGTGTGAATGGATATATCAGATATTCTTATCCCGCCTGCAACTTTGGCCATGAAGTAGACGATATACGCCTCCAATTCAAGGATGGGAGAGTCATCAAGGCCACGGCGTCTAAGAATGAAGATTTCCTGTTGAAAATGTTGGAAACTGTCGAGGGGGCACGATATGTAGGAGAGTTCGCTTTTGGAACCAACCCCAGAATACAGCGATTCACCAAGAACATACTCGTTGATGAGAAGATTGGGGGAACTATCCACCTGGCTCTTGGGGCGGGCTATCCCGAAACAGGAAGCAAGAGCGAATCGGCCATCCATTGGGATATGTTGTGCGACCTTCGTGATGGTGGAGAAGTGCGTGTAGATGACACTCTTTTTCTAAAAGACGGCAAGATCCTCATTTAAGATCGGCTTCGTCACAGTGGCAGTAGTTTTCTTATCTGCTTTAGGGTTACTGATGCTATGCAAGGCTGCAATAAAGAGATGCTTAGATTTTTTCTGTACTCCTTTGTAGTAGTGCCCACATAGTAATTTGCTCTTAGTGTGGTAGCTTTCGGTAAAGGTATTCGCCGCCTTGATATCTAAGTAGTTCAATATGCTAGATGCAGACATAGCAGATAGCGTACAATGTAGTACATCAAGATAGTCAAGTTCGTGCGCGACTTCTTAAGGAGGTGGGTATGTAGAAGTATGAAGTAGTAGTCTGAGTTTGACATCGCTATGAGAAAATTACAACATGAAGGAGATATCGGTATGCTTAGCGAAATTGAAAATCAAATAATGCGTAGTATATCAGCGGCTAAAGCCTATGAGCACGTGGAGAATATTTGCAAGTTTGGAAACAGGTTGACTGGCAGTGCCCCAGACAACAAAGCTTCAGAGTACTTTGCAGCAACATGCTCGGAATATGGTTTATATACCTATTTTGAGGAATTTGAAACAGATTGCTTTGAGCCTATTACGTGCGAGCTATCACTTGTGGAGCCTATAAATAAGAACATCGAGTACAATCCAATGAGATTTTCGCCTTCTACTCCAAAGGAAGGTATTACTTCAGAATTAGTTGATGTGGGAGCCGGAAATGAAGAGGATTATAGTGGGAAAGACACAAAGAATAAAATAGTACTGCTCAAACGAGGCTTCGAAATGACCAATTTTCTTCCCGAAATTTGTATTGCTAGTAAGCATGGAGCTTCGGGGGCTATTGTGGCTAATTATGAATCGTGGATTTACCATGGAATTTTGGAACCTGATCTATTTGAACTTGAAAAGCGAGTCTTGCCAGTTGAGCCAAACCCTATCCCTGCTATAAATATTTCCTTAGAAGATGGACAATATCTGCGAGAATGCTTGCTCAAGTACGAAAAAGTAAAAATGCACCTGCGCTTACAGGCAATTACCGAAAAACGTGTGACGCAAAATGTAAGATGTCTTTTGCCTGGGACTTTGTTGCCCGAAGAACGAGTAATACTCGGTGCTCATCATGATACTGAGAATACTCCGGGGGCAGATGACAATGGTTCGGGTTTAGGTGTATTACTCGAGTTAGCGAGAGTTCTCTCGGCACATCCCTGCAAGAGAACTGTAGAATTTTACTCACCGGGGTGTGAAGAAGGTCGGTCGATAGGCTCATGGGAATACTGTAAGCGCCACAAATCTGATTTGCGCAATATTGTTGCTTTCATTAATGTTGATGGAGTTGGTGGAGGTGGCGATTTAGCCATAATCACGGAGGGAGAATGGCCTGATAAGAAAATTGTTACTCCTGAATGGTTATATCTGTTCGTTGACAAAGCAGCTAAAGAGCTAAACTATAAAACCAACTTTGCTGCCAATGATCTTGGGAGCAGTGACGAAGGTAGGTTCCTTGATGCTGGTGTGCCAGCGGTATTCTTATATAAACCCTGGGAGGCACATTTTCACAGTATGCTGGATATACCAGAATATGTCGACCCAAACACACTGAAAATAGTGGCTGAGATTAGTGGGCTGGCTGCGTGGCGATTAGCAAACCGCTGATGAAATCTAAACCTACGACAGAATACAGACGCACAAGATCGAGGGGTTTATTGCTATCGGTTTAGTGAGCGAAGCAGAATCAAGACCCCAGATAGCTGAAACGGATAATAAAAAGGAGGCGTCATGGAGCAAAAAGTTAAGAAGTCGACGGAAGTCATTGAAAGAGAAACGGTTGCGTTGGGATCAGCAGCTGCCTTCCCCAGGTCTTACCCTTTAGTTGCCGAAGAAGGCAAGGGGAGCTATATAACGGATGTAGATGGGAACAGGTACCTTGATTTAGGGGGAGGAGCGGCAGTCACCGCCGTGGGACATTGCCATCCTGAAGTCGTTGCTTCAATCAAAAGGCAGGCAGATAAACTGATACATAATTGTTTTTCAGAAACCTCGAATGAAGTGACTGTCAATCTGGCTGAAACCCTTATAAAGTTGACTCCTGGCGACTTTGCAAAGAAGATCGTTTTTGGCTTGTCTGGTTCGGATGCGAATGAATGCGTTGCCAAATTAGCTCCATATTACACTAAAAAAAGTCGTTTTATCTCCTTTATAGGTGCTTATCATGGTCAAAGTTTAGGGGCGGCGGCCCTCTCAGGTTATATTCCCCAGTCTCTATTTCCGAGCTACATACCTGTAACCAAGGTCCCATATGCGTACTGCTATCGTTGCCCATTCAAGTTAACTTATCCTCAATGTGACTTGCATTGTGTAAAGTTCATAGAAGACTATATTCTTCAAACTATATCTCCTCCTGAAGACACCTGTGCTCTCATTATCGAGCCTATTATGAGTGACTTTGGTAACATCGTTCCTCCTGATGATTACATTCCCGAGTTGAAGAGAATGTGCGCAAAGTACGGGATCCTGTTTGTAGTAGATGAGGTTAAAACAGGCTTCGGACGAACTGGCAAGATGTTTGCAATAGAACATAGTGGAGTGGTTCCTGACATGATGACTATGGCTAAGCCGATGGCTTCCGGTATGCCTCTTAGTGCCTGCGTTGCAAAAGCCGAGATTCTAGACAGCGCAGTTGCTGGTCATCTTTTTACCACAGGAGGAAATCCAATATGTTGCGCCGCTGCCTTAGCTACGATTGACGTAATTAAAAAGGAAAAGTTAGTAGAAAATGCTGCGAATGTTGGTGATTACTTTGTGCAGCAATTACAGGAATTGAAAGCTCGTTCTAAGATTGTCGGGGATGTCAGGGGTAAAGGCATGATATTGGGTATAGAGTTCGTAAAAGATAAACAAACAAAAGAACCGGCCAGCACTGAAACGGCCAAACTCTGCTACAGAGCGTGGGAGAAAGGAATTGTTATTGGCTACATGGGTCTACACTCTAATATCATTGAAATTACCCCTCCCCTCAATCTCACCAAAGAAGATGTGGATTTAGCAGTAAAGGCACTTTCTGAATCCATAGAGGACGTAGAGCAAGGCCGTGTGGCCGATGTGAGACCATAGCGCGGTATAAGGGTTTGTGACAGGAGACGACCAGCAAAGGGAGGCGCATTTTCACAGTATGCTGGATATGGCAGAATATGTCGCCCCAAACACACTGAAAGTAGTGGCTGAGATTAGTGGGCTGGCTGCGTGGCGATTAGCAAACCGCTGATATACTCTAAATCTATGATAGAATATGGACGCACAAGATTGTATCTGACCACTTTGCTGGCGGAGAGAGCTGTATTAGTGTTGGAAAGAGAGAGGGCTATTTTGCTGCCCGAGAGAGCCATGCTTTGGTGAATTAGTGAGGTAAATTATGGAAAAAGATTACGCAAAAGCAATTAGCTATACAACCAGGATTGTTGATGCTTGGTTGCCTTGGAAAATCCAATACGACCGAATTCCTGGCCTTGCTGTCGGTATTGTCCATAACGGGAAACTTGTCTATCAAAAAGGTTTTGGATATGCGGATGTTGAATCAAAACTTTCGGTAACGCCGAAAACTTGCTTTCGCATTGCTTCAATTTCCAAAACCTTTACCACGGTTTCCATCATGCAACTTGTTGAGCAAGGCAAAATTAACCTTGATGACCGAGTACAAAAATATCTTCCGTGGTTCAAAGCGCAAACAAAAGATTCTGATTCAAGCAATATCACGATTCGCCAGGTGCTTTCCCATACTGCAGGTCTATTCAGAGACGGAACGCCGCATTGGGAAAATGACAAGTTTCCCGACCTTGCGGGGCTGAAAAAATCCATCTCCAAGAAAAGTATTGTGTTCGAAAATCTAACAAAGTTTAAGTACTCAAATTTTGGCTTTGCCTTGCTTGGAGAAGTCATTAAGAAAGCCAGTGGCCTTGATTATGGTGAGTATGTAAATAAGAACATCATCGGAAGACTTGAGATGGAGCGAACAGCCCCAGATTACAACAAAGAGAATGATGATTGGCTTGCCAAGGGCTATTCGCGCCCAATTCCGAATAAGGAACGTGAAGCATATCCTCATTGTGCAACAAAGGCGTACGCTTCGGCTGGTGGCTTTGTCTCAAATGTTCCCGACCTGGCCAAGTATCTCGCCGCCGTGTCCCTTAAACGAAAAGAGGCAAACGCTCTTGTGAGCAAAGAATCGAAAAAGGAAATGTTAAGGGAATATTGGCCTACTGGCGAGGAAAACGAATCATACGGCCTCGGTTTTGATATTTATAAAATCGAGAAAAGAAAAATCGTGGGACATGGCGGCGGATTTGCCGGCTTCATAACTCAAATTTCTCTTGACGTAGAAAACGACATCGGAGTAATAACCCTCACTAATACGAACGATAGCACTTGCGATTTAATCAACACTGGCATTTTCGAGATGATCTACAAATTCGTTGATGAAAAAAGTAAGTATGGCGAGGGAAAGAAGATACCAAATCAAGATAAATTTGAGGGAGCATATCGTGCGAGATGGGACGACACGATTATCGTCGGCATTGATACAAATCTTATTGCCTTTGAACCAAAAACAAATTCGCCCGTAAAAGACGGCACGTTGCTAAAGCCAAAAGCAAAGTACAAATTTTTGATGGAGGCAAAATCAAACCGTAGTTGGCCTGGTGAATTTGCTACCTTTATTTTTGAACGAGGAGAAAAGCAAGCGGCAAAGGTTTTGTTTGCAACGGTCCCGTCCAAACGATTAGAAGATTAATTGTCGCCGAAAAACTTTTTGTCCTCCCACCACGCTCACTCAAGCTCAACCCCCATGTAGAAAGGGCATAAAGGACCCACACAGAGGAGTCCTACGAGGTAACAGATGCCAACTTTGCCCTGCCAGAGCTAAATTGAGTTTTGCTGAAGTGGGAAGTAGTATATGATCCTGTTCGTCCAAGCCAGGCCTTGGGTTACCTTACTCCACAGGAATATCTGGAGCACTATCAACAAAATCAGAGAAAAGAGAAAGTGGCACTAATCATATGAACGAGTGCAATACCTGGACAATGTGGAAGGGCTAGTATATAACACATGAATGGTTTACAATCTTTCGAGAAGCTAGACTATTACGAAAGATGAGGTCTGTAACAATGGAACAATCGAAGGTTGTCATGATCGTAAGTAATGCATTGGTACCTCACGACATGGATGATTATAAAAACATCGGAGCTGATTTTGTCACCATCCCTTGTGAAACGGAAGAGCAGATTGCGCAAGCGACCCACGATGCCAATTTCGTCGTGACTATGATGAGGCCCGTCACAAGGAGGGTGATCGAGAATATGGAACAATGCAGGATGATCTATAATCTCGGAACAGGGTACGAGGCGATCGATCTCGATGCGGCGACGGACTGTGGTATCTGCGTGTCGTTCCCGGGAGGCTATTCTTCCTTGGAGGTAGCAGAACATACGATGGGTCTAATCCTCGCCTGTGCACGAAAGATCTGCAGACTGGACCGGGCCGTGCGTGCAGGGAAATGGGATTCCTATGAGAAGAAGGAGATCAGAACAGAGATCATGCCCCCCATGTTCCAGCTTAATGGGCAGACACTGGGGCTGATTGGTTTTGGGCGGATCGCACAGAATATTGTTCCCATGGCGAAAGGATTCAGAATGAGGGTGGTTGCAAGCGATCCCTATGTCCCGGATGAGGTATTCACACAACTCGGCGTTGAGAAGGTGATAAATCAGTATATTATCGAACATGCCGATTTCATATCGATTCACGCAGCATTTACCCCGGATTCCAAAGATATGTTTAACCGGGAGCAATTCAAACAGATGAAGAAGACGGCCTATCTGATCAACTGCGCCCGGGGCAACTTTATCAATGAAGAGGAGCTCTGTTCCGCGGTGAAGGAGGGAGAAATCGCCGGTGCCGGACTTGATGTCCTGAAGAAGGAAGAGGTACTATTGGACAACCCCCTGCTCGAACTGGAGAGAATCACCATAACCCCCCACGCCGCGTACTATTCCATGGAATCACGAGAGAAATACGCATGGCGCCCCTTTGAAAATATCTCTCTCGTCATGAGGGGCGTCTGGCCGAAGGGTTTGATCAATACAGAGGTGAAAGAGGCTTATATGGCTAAATGGGGACCGATGAAGGATGAATAGAGAGGAGGTGAAGAAAGGATCGATTGCCCGCCCCCATAAGGTCACCGGCGTGAGACTTTGGTGATACGGAGAGGTACATCAGGATCGAGTATAGAGCGGTACGGTGCATCAGTCTATGACGGGTGGTGTGATGGGAAAACCCGGTGAAGGGCTGAGCCTTTGCATTTGAGGAAATACTTGGGCATACCACGTTGGATATGCTACGTCATTACCTTCATTTCCCCAACCCCAGATTACAAACCAGCAACACCAATACTCTCCTATGGATAAATTGTATATCCAGGACAAAGGAAGTAAGCTTGAGAAGTCTATGCCATTAGCTGTTGGCAATCATATTGTACGCTGCGCCAACACTGAAACGATGAGGAATGAGTACCTTCGCAGCAATCGAAAACAGTCTGCCTGTAACTGCCAAGAATGTTTCCCCTCGACTGAGTTTCCCGACATCACCACATATGTTCAAAAATTCATTCACATTTTTGGTCAGAAATGATAGGAACAGATTGTAGATTGGCCTGGTGTCTTGACACCCTGATTCTTCTAAAATTTGCGGGGGCAATTTTGTTTTTTAGTTATGGTAGACCAGAGCGTTTGATAGACAGAAATTTTTAACTGGTTTTCAGCCTTAGTATCTAAGCTAAGCGCTACTATTACCAATGCTTTTGGCAATAAAGCCCTAAAACAACAACTGGCAAGTAACATTCCAGGCTAATGTGCAATTTCACCTCCACACATACTCTCGTCTTTCCCTTCCCCACCTCGTCGCCTATACAGCCACTGCCACTGAAGGCGGCACATACAAGTTTATCATGTCTATCTTACCAGCCCGAATGGTCTAGATGAGTATCCTGCGCATGGTCACAGTTAACAATACCCTGACTACCTCTACCGACTTCAGTGCTGGATGCGCAGCGATGAACTCAGCTATTGGTAGGCCTACTCTGTAATAGCAACAGTGCTACAGGGACGATAGGTTTCAGCTGGTAGGCCTGGGTAGTATTTCGTACCCGGAATTCCAAGCTCTGCCCTAGCCTTGCAGAGAATCACAAGGAAAAACTAGCTTTACTCTGGATATTTTGTCGGATCCATCGCCAATCTTACCTCCGAGCAGGAACTTAACGGGGGAGCATGACTCTGCCCACCAGTGCACCAGTATGTCCTCCTTCTCCCGCCGTGATTTTACCGTTCACTATCACATATTCCACGCCGTCAGAGTATTGATGCGGGTTCTGATAAGTGGCCCTATCCGTGATAGTTTCTGGGTTAAATATAGTAATGTCTGCACGCATTCCTTCTCTGATGATTCCTCTATATCTCAGTCCCAATTTCTGCGCCGGTAACGACGTCATCTTGCGTATGGCATTTTCAAGCGTCAATATCCTTTCTTCCCTCACATATTTTCCCAACACTCTTGGAAAGCTACCGTAGCTTCTCGGATGAGGCTTACCCTTGCCCAAGACTCCGTGAGGTGCAACTGCCGAGGCGTCCGTTCCTATCATCGACACAGGATGCCGTAAAACGGTGCAAACATCATCTTCGCACATGAGAAAACGCACCATGCTTATAGCTGCGTCGTCAATTAGAAGGTCAAATACAAGCTCGAACGCATCCATGTGTTTCGTTTGGGCAATTTCGCTAACGGTTTTTCCTTCAAGGTCTGGGTGGTTCTTGCATCGAGCTATTTTGGTAATATCCCATCTGTCGACTCCTAGCAGGCTTGCCCGATCTGGTGATTCTTCTTTCATCTCTCTGATTAGTCTATTACGGGTTTCCACATCTGTTAGTCTTTGAACAAGTTTTTCGGTTCCTCCTTCATGAGCCCAGTGGGGAAGCACCGCGCTTAATACGGTGCTTACAGCCACATATGGGTAAACATCGCAAGTTATGTCTATACCCCTACCTCTAACTTCCTCAATCATCTTGAGGCTTTCTTTGACTTTCCCCCAATTCGCCTTTCCCCTAGTTTTGTGGTGAGAAATCTCAACAGGCACCCCAGCTTCTTCGCCTATTTCTATGGCCTCTTTCACAGACTCGAGCAATTTCTCGCCTTCGTCTCTTATATGCGAAGCGTAGATGCCCCCATGACTTGCCACCACTCTAGAGAGTTCTATCAGTTCGTCAGTTTCGGCGTAACAACCGGGTGGGTAAATTAGCCCCGTGGATATGCCAAAGGCCCCTTCTTCCATTGCCTGTGCTAACTTCTTCTTCATTTCCTCCAGTTCTGTCTTTGTTGGCGATCTATCAACAAATCCCATGGTACAAACCCTCAAATTTTTGTGCCCTACTAGAGGAACGACATTAACAGCCACTCCCTGCCGGCCTAACCTGTTCAAGTATTCTTTCATCGTCGACCAATCAAGTTGCAGTTTGGCATCTTCAATGAGCGGCTTGGTCTTCCTAGTCTCTGCTTTCATGAGGTCATTCAAGGGAGCGGCAGATACCCCGCAGTTCCCGATAACTTCAGTTGTTATTCCTTGTCTGATCTTGCTCTCAGCCTTTGGATTCACCAGCAACTCGAAGTCAGAATGAGAATGCATGTCTATGAAGCCCGGAGATACCACCAGTCCATCAGCATCTATGATTTTTGATGCTTTTTCAGCACTCAACCTGCCGATTGCCGATATGTTTTGTCCATTGATCCCCACATCCGCTTTGAACCACGGGTTACCCGCCCCATCAATCACCTTTCCGTTCTTGATAATCACATCAAACATTATAGTCACCTCACAATTTCTTAGACACTCGCGCTATTTCTCCGAATCTACGGCCATACGGTATTTATATTAGCCGGCCCACAGCTCTCTTTTACTTGCTATTCCGCGCCTCTTGCTGAATCAAGCCAGTCGATCCAAGCTTTCAGGCCCTCCCCCCTCTACCCTCTGAGTGCATTATAGAGAGGCTACCGAGAACCGTCAATCCGCACTCTCTTCCAATACAACATGAACCTGCGCATAGATATTAGGTTTTTCTATACTGTAATTTGATAAAGAGTTATACTGTTGGCAATGACTAATATAAATCTAATCATTAGAAACGAAAAGGAAAACGATTACAGAACTGTTGAGGAAATGGTACGCGAAGCGTTTTGGAATCTTTATGTTCCAGGGTGCAATGAACATTTTATTTTGCATAACCTCAGAAACAGCAGTGATTTTGTTCCAGAACTTGACTTTGTTGCCGAAAAGGAAGGTCAGATTG
>Ga0272442_10001114_pt1 | contig 41310 bp, 29 predicted proteins | sample SSMForm2O_FD_200262 | JGI IMG/M metagenome (GOLD analysis project Ga0272442, IMG submission 200262) | Marine sediment archaeal communities from Little Sippewissett salt marsh, Falmouth, MA, United States - SSM-Form-2O | ecosystem: Environmental > Aquatic > Marine > Wetlands > Sediment ...
CACGGATACGATTGAACAGGCCATCGAGCGGGCGGGCACAAAAATGGGGAACAAAGGCTTCCAGGCGGCCCTGTCCGCCATTGAAATGGCCGATATCATGAAAAAACTGGGGTAACGGATCGGGCGCGCTCAAGCGATTCCTCCCTCTCCCCGTTTCCACATCAATCCGACCCTTTTATACTTGACAAGAACCCGCTTCCTTCGTAGGGAATGTCCACTTCTTCCAGGAAGGAAGATCTCGCATTGCGAGAATAGTTTTTAAATTACTGATTTCAGGGGACTTACAGGTGACCGGATGCAGACAAATCGATGCCTCATCCATAGCGCTCGACCTCAGGATTATCCCCCGTTCCTCCCGCACCGCTTTTGCAGGGTTCAAGGGGGATGTCCTCCGTCTCCAGGTCAAGGCGCCGCCGGTGGAGGGGGCAGCCAACAGGGAATGCATCCGCTTTTTATCCAAGACGTTCCGGGTGCCGAAAGTCGCCGTGGAGCTGGCCCGTGGCCGGAAAAGCAGGAACAAGGTTTTTCTGATCCGGGGAGTGCCCCTCAAGCAGGCGGAAAGCGTGATCCAGGAGCAGATCGAGACGAGGTAATAATATGGGCGAAATGAAAGAAAAAATCCGGGAAGCCGTATCCTTTATTCGTTCTCAAACCGATACGAGGCCTCTTGCGGGCATTGTTTATGGAACCGGAATGGGAGCGATGGCGGATACCTTCGAAGACAAGCTCAAGATCCCCTATCCCAAGATCCCCCATTTCCCGGTTTCCACGGTGGAATCCCACGATGGTTTCCTGGTGCTGGGACGCCTGGAGGGAAAACCGGTGGTGGCCATGCAGGGGAGGTTCCACCGCTATGAGGGCTACACCCTGAAGGAAGTTACTTTCCCGATACGTGTTATGAAGGAGCTGGGGTGCCGTTACCTCGTCATCACAAATGCGGTGGGTAGCATGAATCCCCTTATTCCGGCGGGTTCCCTGGTCCTGATCACCGATCACATCAACATGATGGGAGACAACCCCCTGATCGGACCGAACGAGGATAGTCTGGGTCCGCGTTTTCCGGACATGTCTGAACCGTACAGCAGGGCCCTGATCGCCAGGGCGGAGGAGATCGCCCTGAAAAATGGAATCAAGCTGCACAAGGGCGTGGTGGTGGCGGTAACGGGTCCGTGCCTGGAGACAGCGGCGGAATACCGTTTTTTCAGGCGAATCGGCGCGGATATTGTCTCCATGTCCACTGTACCCGAGGTGATTGTAGCGGTCCACACCGGTCTCGAGGTCCTTGGTTTGTCCACGGTCACGGACGCCTGTCTCCCCGATGCACTGAAACCGGCGAGTATCGAAGAAATCATCCGGGTCTCGAATGAACAGGAGGGAAACCGTCAGACAATCATCCGCAAGCTGGTGGCGGAACTGAAATCGAGCAAGTGATCAAATTATCGGCAGGAATATTTCTTCATGGCGGAAAAAACGAACATCGATTATAAAGATACCCTGAATCTCCCGAAGACCGACTTTCCCATGAGGGCCCGGCTCAACAAGAGGGAACCGGAGATTTACGGGAAATGGACCGATTTCGGTCTTGACCGGAAGATCCTGGAGAATCGTTCGAGGGAGAAGCGTTACACCCTCCACGACGGTCCCCCCTATGCGAACGGCGACATCCATATCGGCCATGCCCTGAATAAAATCCTCAAGGATATCCTGGTTCGCTACAAAACGATGAAGGGATACTATTCCCACTACGTACCCGGCTGGGACTGTCACGGTCTTCCCATCGAGCAGAAGGTACGGACGAAACTCGGTTCCTCGGCACGGGAGAAAACCCCTCTGGAGATCAGAAAACTCTGTGCCGAGTATGCCCTCTCGTGGGTCAGGGTCCAGTCGGAGCAGTTCCGGAGGCTCGGGATCGGAGGCGACTTCGACCATCCCTACAAAACCCTCACCAGGGAATACGAGGTCGGGATCCTGAAGGCCTTTCGGGCCCTGGTGGCAAACGGCCTGATCTACCGGGGACGCAAGCCCGTTTACTGGTGCATCGGATGCGGCACGGCACTGGCGGATGCGGAGGTGGAATACAAAGATCACACCTCTCACTCGATTTATGTGCGTTTTCCCGTAACGGGATTTCGATCCCTGGAGGGATCGAGCGTAAGGGAAAACCCGGTGAAGGAGATCGAGAATCCAACGATCGTCATCTGGACCACCACGCCCTGGACCCTGCCCGCCAACGTGGCGGTCAGCCTTCATCCGGATTTCGATTACGTGGGGGCAAGGGTCGGGGACGAAACCTTTATCGTGGCCCTTTCTCTTCTCGAGGCTTTCCTCAACCAATGCGGTCCGGGAGAGGCGGAAATCGTGGCCCGCTGGAAGGGGACTGATCTCGCCGGCCTGGAATGCAGCCATCCCCTTCTGGATAAAAAATCGATCGTGATCACGGGCGATCATGTCACCCTCGAACAGGGAACCGGTTGCGTTCATACCGCACCGGGACACGGATATGAAGACTACCTGATGCTTTTGAAATACAAGCTCCCCATGGTGATGCCGGTGGACGATACGGGGCGGTTTACCGAGGAGTTTGCCCTTATGAAGGGCATGATTGTGTGGGATTCCAATCAACCCATCATCGAAAAACTGAGGGAGGACGGTCTTCTCCTGAGCGATACAAAGGTAAAACACTCCTATCCGCACTGCTGGAGATGTCATCAGCCGATCATCTTCCGGGCGACGGAACAATGGTTCATGTCCGTGGACAAAAACGATCTCAGGCAGAAAATCCTGCGTAAGATTGACGAGGTTCGATGGATCCCGGAATGGGGACGAGACCGCATTTACAACATGGTGGCGATGAGGCCGGACTGGTGCCTTTCCCGCCAGCGAAAATGGGGAGTACCCATTCCTGCCGTGGAATGCCTTGAGTGTAAAAGCGCGATCCTGGAAGCGGCTGTGATCGACCGGTTCATCGAGCAGGTGGCGGAAAAGGGAACCGACTCCTGGCTTTCCGATCCGGACGAAAGCGTGATTCCAGAGGGGTTCCGTTGCCCTTCCTGCGGGGGCGGGAAATTCAGGAAAAAATCCGACACCCTGGATGTGTGGTTCGATTCCGGGTCCAGCCATATCGCCGTTTGCGAACAGATCGAGGATCTGGGCTCCCCCGTGGATCTCTATCTCGAGGGGAGCGATCAGCATCGCGGCTGGTTCCAATCTTCCATGCTCGTGGCCATGGGGGCCAGAAACCATGCCCCCTACAAGGCCGTGCTCACTCATGGCTTCCTCCTGGACGCCAGGGGCGAGGCCATGAGCAAGTCCAAGGGCAACGTCATCGCCCCCCAGAAGATCATCGGGAAGATGGGCGCCGACGTGCTGCGGCTGTGGGTCGCATCCGAGGATTACCGGGAGGACGTTCGTCTCTCGTTTGAGATTCTGGACCGCATCTCCGATGCCTATCGCCGGATCCGCAATACGTTCCGGTTTCTCCTTGGCAATCTGAGCGATTTCAATCCGGAAAAGGATGCCGTGGGATACGAGGAACTGGAGGAGATCGATCAGTGGGCCCTTCATAAGCTTCATAGCCTTGTCGAGCGCATTGGAAAGGCCTTCGAAGCCTTCGAATTCCACAAGGTTTACCATTTTGTCCACAACTTCTGTGTGGTGGACATGAGCGCCCTTTACCTGGATATCATAAAAGACCGCCTTTATGTGGAGGGAAAGACCTCACCGGAACGTCGCAGGGCCCAGACCGTGCTGTATCAACTCACACATACCCTTGTGCGGCTTTTGGCCCCGGTTCTCCCCTTCACCATGGAAGAGGTTTACCAATCCCTTCTCAAGGCCACAGGACAGATCGAAGCGAATCCCCTGACAGAGGACGCTGTCCTGGAGAAAAGCGTTCACCTCGACAGCTTCCCCTCCGCGTCGGAAATCAGGGACAATCCGGAACTGGAGAAACGCTGGGACAAGCTGCTGAGAATGCGCGATGCCACGGTCAAGCAGCTGGAAGAGGCCAGGCGGGAAAAAATGATCGGACATTCGCTGGATGCAAAGGTTACGTTATATACTAGTTCCACGGAGGATTATGACTTTCTGGAGAGATATCGCGATTTTCTCGCAGATTTCTGTATCGTTTCCCGGTTCGAGCTGGAACGGGTCGAGGAATTTCCCCCCGGAATGGAGTGTCCGGAAAATTTTGAAGGGATTGCCATCAAGGTGGAGAAGACCCCTTGGAACAAGTGTACCCGGTGCTGGAAGCTTCACCCCGAGGTGGGAAATGATTCCCGGTTCCCTGAAACCTGTCCGCGGTGCGCAAGGGTATTAAACAACCTTCGCGTGACAGAAAAATGACTTTAGAAAGCCAGGAGTTGAGATGAAAGAAAAGACCAAAAAGAAAAAAACGACCGCCGCAAAAACCGGCAGGGCCACGAAGAAAACAGCCACCCAGGGCAAAGAAAAGAAAAAACGGCCAGCAACCTCCACAGCCCGAAAGAAGACCGTGAAAAAGTCCGCCCCCGCAAAAAAGACGGCAACATCAAGAAAGACGGCCGGCAAAAAGTCCGCCACAACCAGAAAAAAAACTGCGACAAAGGCCACGGCGACGAAGGCAACGAAGAAACCTCGAGCCGCGAAAAAAGCCACAACTTTGAAGAAGTCGACAAAGGCCGTGAAACCCACAACAAAGAAGAAAACCGCACCCAAAAAGAAATCGCCCGCGAAAACCCTGAAAAAGAAAACCACGGTCTCCAGGGCCGGAAAAAAAACGAAAACCACCGCGTCTCAAAAAAGAACATCCCCGGTGAAGAGGAAAAAAACGTCCCCCACCCCTAAAGCCTCATCCAGGACCGTCGCTCAAAAGAAATTCCCGAAAAGCAAACTCAGAAAAACAGAACTGGCCAAACTCAAAGATGAACTCCTCAACGAACATGAACGCCTGATCAGGGAGATCGACAATTTGGACGATATTACTCACACCAATGGCGTGGATGAAGAGATCGAGGGTCACGCCTATTCCATCCACATGGCGGAAAACGCCAGCCAGATCGAGGCGGTGAATACCGCCCTGGGTCTCCGCTCCATCCTTGTGGAGCGACTGAACCAGGTGAATGACGCCCTGGATCGCCTGGATCAGGGTCATTACGGCATCTGCTCCAAGTGTTATTCGGCCATCAATATGGAACGGCTCCTGGCCAAACCTCAAGCCGTTCTGTGTGTGGCATGCAGGCGCCAGCTGGAGGCCAAAAAGAGAGGCATAGCGTGAGATTCTACATATGGGCGGCGGTGGTTGTCATCGCTGATCAGGCGACGAAATTCCTCGCCGTCCATTTTCTTCATCCCATCGAACCGATCAAGCTGATCCCGCCCTTTTTCTGGCTTATACTCCGTCATAATTCCGGTGCGGCCTTTTCGCTGTTCAGCGATCACGGCTCGATCCTGATCATTTTCACCTGTCTGGCGGCGGGATTTGTCATCTGGTGGGGAATCTCCCTCCCCCGGCAGGAAAAACTGCTCCGGACCGCCCTCGGCATGATTGCGGGGGGGGCTTTGGGAAACGTCATCGACCGCCTGTTCCGGGACGGCCTTGTGGTGGATTTCCTGGATCTTCACTGGATGAACAAACTGCACTGGCCCACCTTCAATATCGCCGATACGGCCATCTGTATCGGTGTGGGACTGATCGTCCTGGACAGCATCGTGAAGATGCGGCGGGAAGCCCAAAAGAAGGATCGTTCAAAAACACGCCCCGCCCCCCGGAAAAAGGGATAAGCAAAGGCGGAAATCCCGAAATTCCATTTTCGTTTCTATGTGTAGATCTCCGGTTTCGGGGCTCGTTCGAGGAGATCTCGAACCGCATCTTCGGGTTTTTTACCCTCATATATGATCCGGTAGGTTTCCCTGGAGATGGGCATGGCCACATTGTATTTTTCGCCGAGGGCCATAACGGAGTGTGCTGTATTCACCCCCTCCACGACCATGCCGATTTCGTCCAGGGCCTGTTTCACTGATCTTCCCCTTGCCAGGAGCTCGCCGAAATTACGGTTCCGACTGTGACGGCTGGTAGTGGTGACGATGAGATCTCCCACCCCGGCCAGGCCGCTGAAGGTATCGATCCTGGCCCCCATGGCAATCCCGAGGCGAATCATTTCCGCCAGACCGCGTGTAATCAGGGCGGCACGGGAATTATCTCCGAAACCCAGCCCGTCGCAGACGCCGGCGGCGATGGCGATGACGTTCTTGACGGCGCCCCCCAGTTCCACCCCCAGCACGTCTTCCTGGGTGTAAACACGGAAGAACTCCGTGTGGAAGATTCCCTGCACCCTGCCGGCCAGTTCGGGAGAAAAGGAGCAGGAAACCACGGTGGTCGGCATCCGCCGGGACACCTCCTCGGCATGGGAAGGACCGGAAAGGAGGCAGATCTGCCGGTGAATGTCTTTTCCCAGCACCTGTTCCATGACATTGTGAAGGGGGAGGAGGGTTTCCCTCTCGAATCCCTTGGAACAGAGCACAAAGCGTTTCGAGGAGAGGTCGAGCTGAGTCTTTCGCAAATGTTCACAAAGGGATCGAACCCCGTGAGAGGGGATGACAATCACAAGGAACTCCGCGTTCCGGGCGATCTGATCGAGCGTTCTCTCCATTCTCACGGAGGGTGGGAGTGTGAGATGCGGCAGGCGGGCGGGGATACGGGTGTCCTCGAGCCGGTCCATCACATCCGGGGAATAATCCCATAGCCCGGGTTTACACCCCTTGCCCGCGAGGAGTGCGGCGAGGGTGCATCCCCATGTACCCGCTCCGAGAACGCCGATGTCTGGTTTTTCTGTATTGGACATGATCCGAAACAAAGATATCGCCCCATTCATCCCAAACCATGGGTTCCGGGGCGAATTCTGTCACACAGGATTTTCGCTTCAGGGAATATCGTAATACTCCACTTCAACCTTCGTCAGGTACACCCGTCCGAACTCGATGTCTCTACCATCCACGACATCGATGGCCAGGACGATCCGGTTTTTGAAGGCCTCGGTGGTTGGATAGAAACCCCTGGGGGACTCCATGAACACGGAATATTCCGTGCCGGTGACCGTGGGGAGGTGATCATGATAAGCACCCATTCCGATTTGGAAGATCTCGTACACGGTATTCCAATCCGAGGCGCCGTTATGGAGACGCATGCGGACCCTGGTCATGGTTTGTCTCGTGATCTCATCGGGCACTTTCAGGGTGAAAACGGCACGGTAGAGTTGATCGGGTTCGTAAGTTGCCGCAGCCAGCTGTGCGGGCAGTTCCCAGGCGCCGTAATCGGGAAGGGTTTCCTTGCCCGCGGGGGGCGAGGGGGTTGCGCCGGTTTCGAGGTAGAGCCCATCGTTATCAGAGCCGAGGGTGGCCAGACCGAAGGTTTCGGGAATGGTGAGTTCCACCCAGGGATCGAAATCGGCCTGGGTTTCATAGGAATCCGCATAAGTGGCGATGGCCCTGGTGGGTGGATTAAAGCGGACGACTTCCACCTCGTCCAGAAAGAGAGAACCTGTTTGAATATCGGTGAAATCGACGAGATCGAAGTTGAGGATCAGGTCCTGATCCTCGTCCGCGAGCCCGGTGAAATCGGGGGGCAGGTAGTAGGAATAGTAATCCGTCCACTGTGAATCGCTGGGAGCGTTGAGGCCCCGATCCACGATCTGGTAGCAGGCTGCGTAGTTGCGGATATTGTTCCAGCGAAGCCGTGCCTGGGGGACCTTGTATCGATCGGACTGATCAGTACGGATGCGGTAACGGGCGCGATAGACCTTGTCGGGAACGTATTCAATGGCAAAGCTGTCCTTGAGGTGCCAGTATCCGTAAAGGTTGACGGTATATTTATCGAGAACGCCGATTTGCCCGGCCGGCCTGGTGGAGGGAGCCATGTAGAAAGCCCCATCCTGGGCGTTGACGTATGTTCCCGGGGGAGGATCACCCACACGCCATCCCTCGAGGTCGGGATCGTTGAAGGGATAGTAATAAATGGTTTCCATACCGGTGACATCGAACGGGATGGTGACGGTATCGGTGGCATGAGCATCCGCCCCGGCCACCACGTTGGCCACACCGTCGATGTTACTGATAAGGGTATTCAGGGCCTGCCCGCCGTTGGTCGGAACGGGATTCGTGGTTCCGAGGACGCCGAAATCCGTCTGAAAGATAACGGGGACTAAATCGGCCACGGGGTCTCCGAAGCCGTCGGTCACGGTTGCGGTGAGATCGACGGTGACGTTATAATCGGCGACTGCCGGGGGAACGGCGACCAGGGAAAGATTGTTGGCCAGCCGCCTGGCCGGGAGGAAAGTGACCAGGCCGAGGTAGGATTCATCCACCTTGTGATACACAACCGCCTCCACTTCCTCGTACAGATTGACGAGGAAGTCGTTGTAGGTGGCATCCACATCATCCCGTTCCCCGCCTCCGGCAAGGTTGTAATACCTGAGGTTGATGGCCTGATCCCGGATCAGGCCGAAGGTGTTGCGGCTTCCGGGATCACCGCCCAGGGTGACGTAAAAGCTGGTGGGTTCGAGAGTGGATACGGGTTCCTCCTGGAGCCGGATAAGGTCCACACCACCGTCGATGAAAGTATCGGAGAGGTTGAGCTTGACGTCTCCTCCAAAATCGTCATCCGCCTCGGAATCGCCATAGATCTGGCGGTTTCTGGCGAGGATCCCGACGGCATCGAATCCGGTAGCGGTTCCCGGGCCGATGATCCAGTTGGTGAGTATGGTGGCGGTGGCATCATCGGAGGCCGCCCCCCTCTCGGACAGGATCATGAGGCCGCGTCTCATGTTGAAGATCATGTTATAGGTAATCAGAACGGGATCGGTCCCGGAAATCATGAAAATACCCGCCGGGGTATCGGGGTTCATGGTGGGAGGTGTGGTATCGGCGTAGGTGCCGGTTGTGGAGCCGTCCAGGTTGAAGTGATCCACGAAATCTCCGGCCGCGGGCTCCCAACCGTCGGAATCGGTGCGGAAGGGGGTGGTGACGTTGAACATGTTATCCGCGATTCCCTCGGTGATCGTTCCCCCGTCGTCGGGATCGAAGGTTGTGATGCCGGAGGAGGGATCGGACCCGCGACTGCCGTCGAGGAAGATGCCGAAGTAGTTATCCAGGAAGGTGTTATCGTGAGCGGACAGGGCGGACAGGTCGCTGGAACCCGGGGCAAGCAGTCCGCGGATACCGGTATCGCAACGGGTGAAGGTGTTGCTGCTCACTTCCAGCTCGGCCGATGTGAAGAAAATCCCGGCGCCGTTTTTAAAGATGCCGTCCCCGGCTCCGATATTTTCGAACACGCAATCCTCGACGATGTTTTCCGGTGAGATTTCATCGGGTTCCCCGGGCCGGCCGTTCAGGGAAAGACCGGTATGCAGATTTTTAAACAGGATGTTATCGAGCATCAAACCGAAGGCATTATATCCGGTGTCCGGGGGATTCAGGCGGATCCCGCAAAGGGCGTTGACGTCATTGGCGGAATCGGAATCTCCATGGCCCAGTTCCGGGAATGTGGCGTCATCGGCGAGGGAAGGATTGTTATCTCCGTCCAGGGTCAGATTGGCGATGGTGGTTTTGTCGCCGTTGACATCCAGGAGGATGGTGCCGTTTTCCGCGACGCTGTCCAGGAAAGAGGAAGGACTGCGAATCACGGTTCCGGCACGGGAGGTTCCGTAAATCGTTTCACATTTGGGGATGACGATGGGATAGTCTTCCTCATTATCGTAGACGCCGTCGGCCACGTAAACATCGCCGGCCCAGGCCACGGCGATGGCGCCGTCCTGGATACTGTCGAAGTGGTCATATCCCCATCCCACGGTGGCGGGCGTATAGGCCCTGCTGACCCAGACGGGATCGGGCGCCGGGTCGCCCATCATGGGGAGGAAATTCACCAGTCCCTCAGCGGGATTGTCCGGTTTATGATCGATAGTCAATTCCACGGTGTTGTAATCGTTGGATCCCCACCGGTTTCCCTTTGCCATCATATCCAGGGGGGAGATGTTATGGAGGTTCAGTGTGGAGTTGTTTTCAATCGTGTTCATGCCCCAGGATCCGAGGGGGCCGTAACCGAGATCCACGGTACCGTCCAGGACGACAATCCCTGTGCCGTTATTGGTAATGGTGTTGTAATCCATTTTCACATCGCCGTCGTTGATGTTGACGCCGATGTCTGAATGGTACCGTATGATATTGCCGGAAAGGTGGACGTTGTAGTTATACCCGAGGGTGCTGATGGACCAGATGCCATCGGTTGTGACCAGGGGGGAATAGTTGCCGCAATCCTGTATGGTGTTGCCGTAAACGAGAAGGGCGCCGTCGCCCGGCTCGTTCTGCCCGTCGAACACGAGTCCGGGATGGCCGCAGGTGGTGATGGTGTTGTCGGAGACGGTGACGTTTTTACAGAAGGGGGCGACACCGGATCCATCCGTTTTCCCCAGGAAGATGCCGTAAGCTGAGGCGGTAAAGGTGGAATTCAGGTTATAGATGCGGTTGGAGGAGATCTCGATATTCTCGCAGGTGAAGGCCCCCAGCCCGCCCACATTCTCGTCTGCAACGGTGATTCCGTAATTATTGCCGTTTCTGACGATGTTGCCGCTGAGGACGCTGTTGGAGGCGTTGGCCAGGCGGATGCCGGCGCCCTGGCCGTTGATGATATTGTTGCGGATCTCCGCCTGGCAGTACTCCACCACCAGGGCGGTTCCATTGATATCCACATTATCGAAGTAGCAGTATGAAATGATGATTTTGTCACCCGGATTCCCGCCGGTATCCCTCGCGCGGATGCCGATATCGCTGTTATCGACAGTGAATCCGTCGATGATGATAAGGTCGTCGGAAGAGGGCGTAACCGTAATGGGGATATCGAGCCCCCCGGTGCCGGCGCGGGCGGTTCCCGTTCCGTCGATAATGGTAGAGGCGGGCCCCACCACGGATTTGAGAATGAGGGCATGGGGGATATCGAGCCCCTCGCTATATGTGCCGGGTTTCACAAAGATGGAGTCGCCGGAAGCGGTTTCCCCCAGGGCCTCGTTAATCGTGGTCTGGGTGTCGGGAATGCCCGGCTGTCGTGTGACATAGTACGATTGTGGCGAGGAGCCTGTTCGATATCCCAGCCATGGGCTGATATCCGCGTTGTCGCCGGGTTGTCCCAGTGTGATGACGGCTCCGGCGCCGGTGGGGTTATACTCGGCGCTTCCCGGGCCGGTGGCTGCCCCCCAGTAATTCAGGGATAAATCGGCGATGACAAAATTGCCGGGAAAGGGGTCGTCGTTCCCAGCGGGATTGATTTCAAAGCCCTGCCCCCCGTTTCCAATGAAATTGTTCCGACGACACTGGATGGGAGTGATCCCGGCGACGCGACGATTGATCTGGATCCCGCCGTCGAGGTTGTTTTCGAAGGTGTTGTTTTCAATGACGCAGTTATTGGGGATAAGGTCGAAACCGATGGCCCCTGTACGATAAGTGTTTCCAGGGACAAAGGCGCCGAAAATCGGGGAATTGGCCTTTGTTCCGGTAATGCTGTTGTTTCTGATGACAAGACCCGAATCGGGCGATGGGGGCGAGGTAAACCGGTCTCCGATGGAGGTGATGGCTCCGAACTCCTCACCCACCGCCGAGGGGAGGGTGATATTGTAACAGGCCTCATCAATGGTGCATCCCTCAATGGTGACAAGGCTGGCACGTTCCAGGTGAATAGAAGAGAGGGCCGGTTTGGAAAAGGAGCAATTTTGCACAAGGAAGTTATTGCCGGCATGAAATGTGATATCGCGCAGGGAGGAGTTGGAGCATGCATTCCCTGTGAAATCGAGGTTGTTGTTTCCACCGCTTTGAACCGCCTGGCAGCCCGAAAAGGAACAATTTCTGATCGTGGTGTTGTTGCTGCCGCCGCCCATGCCGAGGTTCACTCCAAGATCGGGTCCGGAAAAGGCACAATTGTCGATAACGGTCCGGGGAACACCCGCCACATTGATTCCCTGACCCCCGGAGGCAAACTGGATGGTCATGGTGGAGACGCGGCAATCGGCCGCGGAGATATCGATGGTGGAGCCTGAAGCGCTCCGCACGATTACGCCGGTGCGGGAAGCACCGGCCAGGGTCAGGGTGCCGGTCGCGTTTACGTTCTCCAGATAAACGGCCGATGCGATATAGATCGTAAAGCTGGGCGTGGTGACGGCCACGGCCGCGTTAATGGTTTTCTTGGGACCTTCCGGGGGAATGCCGGGCACGGGGGCGCTGCCGTCAAAGGCATCGTCACCCAAAACACCGTCGACATACACCTGCCCGACAACGGAAAAGGACAAAAGGATGAAAAAAGCGATAAAAAAAGATAAAAAAACTTTCCCCTCACGCCGATTGGATGACATATTAAACCCTCCAACAAAAAAAAGAAGTTCCCACACGGAAGCTCCTGAGATATAAACTCAAACACTTCAAATTATATATATATAGTACAGCCGCAACATGGCAAGTAAAAAAGGGGGGCTTCTTATCACCGGGAAACGCATATGACCATAAAGCAGAATCTGTGAGGCCGGGGTGAGTCGTTACCTGCAGATTGCTTTTGAGTAGAAACGCGAGGAGTGGAGGGGGCAGTTCCGGCACCCGGGTCTTTTCCTGCAGAATTCCTTTCCCAAACGGACCAGCAGGGCATGATACTCGTTGAAAAGGGTAAGGGATCGATCCAGGGACGATTCAAAGAGGCTTCTGACGCTCTCGTAGTCGGCTCGATCATCGAATAAACCGTGGCGCCGCCCCATTCGCATGGTGTAGGCATCCACCACGAAAACGGGACGATCGAGGGCATAGAGCAGGATGGAATCGGCCGTTTCGGGTCCCACCCCGTAAACCTCGAGGATCTCGGATCTGAGTTTTTCGAGGGGGAGGGACTTCAGGCGGGAGAAATCGCCTCCACACCGGGAAAGGAAGAAATCGGCCACGGCCCTCAACCTCTTTTCCTTGATGTTATAATAACCGGAGGGACGGATCAGGGAGGCAAGAACAGGAGTGGAAAGCTTCGATATGGTTTCCAGGTTAAGGGCGCCGGCGTTTTTCAGGTTATCCAGGGCCTTTCTGACATTCTCCCAACTGGTGTTCTGGGTGAGGACCGCTCCGATAATAATCTCTTCCGTGGTGTCACCGGGCCACCAGTGTTGAGGTCCGAAGGCGTCGAAGAGGTGCTTGTATATTGCGAAAATGAGATTCTTTTTTTTCATTGTTCCAGCGAACGGCGACGGATTCGGGAAGGAGTGTACCTTCGGGGGTTCTCCGGATCAAACTGATTTTTTTTTAAATTGGGCTTGACGTCGCTTTGCATCCACAGGTAATTAGGAGATTCAAGCATTGTTCTTTCAAATACCGAAAACGAAAGAGAATTTCATAAGATAAAGAAGGGGCGAGTATACGCTTCTCACCTACAACTCCCATCCAGAGGGAGTCCCTGGGTTATGTCGCGGGCCTGAAAGGGCACGTGGAACAAACGTAGGATACAGGCGGGAGAAGAGTTGCTCCCGCCTTTTTTATTATCCGAACAAGGAGGTGATGAAGCATCAGAAATAGGATTCGGACTAACGAGCATATTCACGTACGTGAAGTGCGGCTCATCGGGGAAGACGGATCCCAGGTAGGGATCATCCCCACGGAAAAGGCCCTTGAGATGGCGAGAGAAGCCGGATTGGACCTGGTGGAAGTGGCGCCGAACGCCCGCCCGCCGGTCTGCCGGATTATGGATTTCAACAAGCTTCAATATGAGAAGCGGCGCAAGTCAAGGGATTCCCGAAAAAAGGCGAAGCAGGTCCATATCAAGGAGGTGAAGTTCCGACCGGCCATCGGCCACCACGATTTCATGACCAAGGCCAGGCGGGTTCGCCGGTTCCTGGAGCACGGGGACAAAGTGAAGCTGACCCTGATGTTCCGTGGACGCCAGATCGTGCATCCGGACCTTGGTCGCAAGGTTTTAAAAGACGTGATCGAGGAAGTCGCGGATATCGGTCAGTTGGAGGGGAACATCCAGATGCAGGGACGCTTTATGGGGGCCCTCCTGGTAGCCCGTCCAAAAACGGAGAATGCGGACCAGCAAACTGAAGAAAAGCAGCCTGTTGCCACGCCGCAAAATCCCTCATAGGTTTTTGCTTAAGACTGTAAACTGAAGATTTACGCAATCGTTATGGATTGCGGAAAAAATAAGAGGTGGTTATTTTTTAGCTTCGATCAACCTCGACTCATCCATGCCAGGGAGGAAAACAATGCCCAAAATGAAAACAAAGCGCTGTGCGGCCAAGCGATTCAAGGTTACCGCCAGTGGAAAAATCGTGAGGCGAAAAGCCAATAAGAGTCACATCCTGAACAAAAAAACCCGGAAAAGAAAACGCCAGTTGAGAAAAACCACTCTTGTCTCAAAGGCTGATCGAAAAAGGATCCATTCCTTTATTCAGGAGTAAACAAACCACCGGAAACGGGATGCCTGTTCCCGTTTCCCAATTCAAGGGAGGGATAGACACATGCCACGCGCTATCAATAACGTCGCATCACGCCGACGGAGAAAAAAGGTTTTAAAGCAAGCCAAGGGGGCTTACGGCGGCCGTTCGCGCCTGTTCCAGAATGCCAAGGAAACGGTGAAACGCGCCCTTCAGTATGCCTACCGGGACCGCCGCCGCAGGAAGCGCGACTTCCGCCGTTTGTGGATTACCCGCATCAACGCCGCCACCAGGCTCGAGGGAATGTCTTACAATCACTTCATAAACGGCCTCAAACGGGCCGGTATCGAGGTGGATCGACGGACCCTGGCCGAGCTGGCGGTGGAGGACCGAAACGCTTTCAACCGTTTTATCCAGCAGGCAAAGGAGGCCCTTTCCAGCGAGAAAGCCTGATCCAGGCGGGCAAGGGGGGAAGGCCATTCATCCAACCGCCTTTTGAGCCTTATCTTAATTCTGGGATCGAAAAATCATGCTGGAACAGATTATCAAAGACCTGGAGGATTTGCTCCCCAGGATCCAAGCGGAACTCCAAAACGTCCAAAGTTCCCGTGATCTGGAAGAGGTCCGGCTGGCCTACCTCGGGAAAAAGGGGCAACTGACGGCCGTGCTCAAGTCTTTCGGCTCCCTTTCTCCAAAGGATCGTCCCCGGGCCGGGAAAGTGGCCAACGAGGTCAAGGAAAAGGTCACCCGGGAACTCACGGAAAAGGCCCGGGAGCTCCATGAGAATGAAATCCTTCACAGGATCGATCAAGAGGCCCTCGACCTCACCCTTCCGGGAACACAGCCTTGTCCGGGTCATCTTCATCCCCTTACTCAAACCCTCAAGGAGATCGAGGAGATCTTTATATCCATGGGGTTCGACATCGAGGAGGGTCCCGAGGTAGAGGATGATTATCATAATTTCGAGGCCCTCAACATCCCTCCGGAACATCCCGCCCGGGATATGCACGACACCTTTTACGTGGAGGGGGGACTCCTCCTTCGCACCCATACCTCTCCGGTTCAGATCAGGGTCATGCAAAACAAAAAACCGCCCCTGGCCATCATTGCCCCGGGAAAAGTATATCGCGTGGATCTGGATGTTTCCCATTCCCCGATGTTCATCCAGGTGGAAGGATTGATGGTGGATGAGGAGATTTCGTTCGGGAACCTGAAAGGGGTTCTGGAACAGTTCCTTCATCGCCTTTTCGGGGAGGGGGTGGCCATCCGTTTCCGGCCTTCTTTTTTCCCCTTCACGGAACCCAGTGCGGAGGTGGATATCCAGTGCGTTTTCTGCAGGGGATCGGGATGCCGTGTCTGTAAACAGACCGGATGGCTGGAAATCCTCGGATGCGGGATGGTTCATCCCGCCGTGTTCGAAAATGTTGGTTATGACTCCGGGAAATACACCGGATTCGCGTTTGGAATGGGCGTCGAACGAATTGCCATGTTGAGATTCGGGATTAACGATATTCGCCTTTTTTATGAAAACGACGCACGGTTTCTCCGGCAATTTTGAGACGGAAACGGATCAAAACAGGAAGAGTGAAGGATCATGAGATTCAGTTATCGCTGGTTGCGGGAGTATTTACACATTCAAAAATCCCTGGATGAGATCCTGGACGGATTTACCATGTCCGGACTGGAGGTTGAGACGGTTCTGGATCTGGGGGCCCAGTCGGGTTTGATCGTGATCGGTCAGATCCGGGAAATCTCCCCCCATCCCAACGCAGATAATCTCAGCCTTTGCCAGGTGGAGGCTGGACAGGGACGCCCGCTTCGCATTGTTTGCGGCGCCACAAACATGAAAGAGGGCGACAAGGCGGCGGTGGCGCTCGAGGGGGCCGTTCTTTCGGGCGGCATGGTGATAAAACACACCCGCATCCGGGGAGAGGTTTCCGAGGGGATGCTTTGTGCCGGCGATGAACTGGGGCTGAGCGACGATCACTCCGGCATCCTGATCCTTCCGGAAGATTTTCCCGTGGGCGAGCCCCTGGACGCCGTGATCGATATCTCCGTCACTCCCAACCGGGGGGATTGCCTGAGTATCGTCGGGTTGGCCCGTGATCTCGCAGGTTACTTCAACTCCCGGCTGGCCCTCCCACCCGTCCGGGTGAATGAGACCATGGATCGCATTGAAAACTATCTGAAGGTTACCGTGGAAAACCGGGAGGGATGCCCCCGGTACGGGGCCAGGTATATCCGCGGGGTTCGTGTCGGCCCCAGCCCGTCCTGGCTGGTCTATCGCCTTCAAAGCGCCGGAATCAGGTCCCTGAATAACATTGTGGACGCCACAAACTATGTCATGCTGGAGACGGGGCATCCCATCCATGCCTTTGATCTGGATCGGGTGGCGAACAGGCACATCATCATCAGGAGCGCCCGCAAAGGCGAGGAAATTGAAACCCTGGACGAGGAAATGATCCCGCTCGAGCCGGATGATCTCCTGATCACCGATCCCCGGGAGCCCATCGCCCTGGCCGGCCTGATGGGTGGTTTGATTTCCGGCATCTCCCGAAGCACCATCAACGTCGTTCTGGAATGCGCCTATTTCGATCCGGTCACGATCCGAAAGACCTCCCGGAGGCTGGGAAAGCAAACCGAGGCCTCCTTCCGCTTCGAGCGGGATGTGGACCGGGAAGGGATCCCGCGGGTTCTGGATCGCGTGGCCACCCTGATTCAACAACTGGCGGGTGGGGAGATCGTTCAGGGCATCGTTGATGTAAAAAATTACCGGACCACTCCGAATCTTGTCTCCCTTTCGGTTCAACGAACCAACGAAGTGCTCGGAGAAAAACTGGGGGCCCGGCAGATCGCCGATTACCTTGTGGCCCTCGGTTTTGAAATCACCAATTCCAATCCCGAGAAAATCACCTTCTCCGTTCCCTCATTCAGAACGGATATTGTGCGGGAGATCGACCTGATCGAAGAGGTCGCCAGGATGTATGGGTACGAAAAGGTAAAACCGACCCTCCCCTATCTTCCGGCCGCGCCCTCTCCCAGGTCGCCCCTTTCCTGTCTAAAGGAGCGAATCCGCGGTCTGCTCACCTCCCTGGGATTCGATGAGGCCATCAACTACAGCTTTACATCAAGCCGCCTGACAACGGCCCTGGGACTTCCCGTGGACAGGGCCATCCGCCTGACCAATCCCATCTCCTCCGAGCAGGACATCATGCGGACCTCTCTTCTGCCCGGTTTTCTCGAAGTCATCTCCCACAACCTGAATCGAGAGGAATTGAACCTCAGGCTGTTCGAGATCGGCAAGATCTTCAGGCATGAAGAATCCGGCAACATCGAGGAGACGCGGCTGATCGCGGGCATGTGCGGTGAGAGGCCGGGGAACTGGCAAAGACGCCATGGCGCATTGGATTTCTATGACATCAAGGGAGCGGCCGTCCTCTTGTGCCGGGACCTTGGCCTCGGCGATGCAACCCTGGAGCCGCTCGAGGGGGGGGGATATTACCACCCCAAAAGAACGGCGAGCCTGGTTTACGAGAACCGGGAAATCTGCCGTTTTGGAGAAATCCATCCCCTGCTCATGGAGCAGCTTGAACTCAAGAGAAGACTTTATCTCCTGGAGATGCCCGTGGAAGGGATTCTCTCCCTCACCCGCAGGCGCGCCCAGTTCCATCCCATTCCCCGGTTCCCATCGGTTACCCGGGACCTGGCCGTGATCCTGGAGAAATCCATACCGGCGCGGGATGTGGAGATGGAGATTCGCCACGCCGCTGGAACGATCCTGGAGAGTCTCGAGGTTTTCGATCTTTACACCGGGGATCCAGTACCGGAAGAAAAGAAGAGCCTGGCCTACTCCCTGACCTTTCGCGCCTCCGACCGGACCCTCACGGATGCAGAAATCAACGACCAGATGGAATCTCTGATCCGTGGACTGAAGGAAAAGTTCAACGCCACCCTCCGATAGCCTCCCAGCCTGGGGTCAGTTTATATAATTATATAATAACGGTTGGCTTGATTATTGAGTTGAACCACCAGAAATGGGGTTTCAGTCTATTTTTATTATATAATTATATAAACTGACCCCAGACTTTTTCTTCGTCGGAAACGACTTGGAAGCCGTGACTCCGGAGCAGGGCGGTTGTTATGCCGCATCCGGGGATGAGTTTGCCGGAGTGGGATCCGTCATAAATGGTTGATACTCCACAAGAGGGGCTTTTTTCCTTGAAAATAACCAGCTCGGGTCGAACCAGAAGGGCGAGATTCAGGATTTCCCTGGCGCCTCTGAGAAAGGCGTCGGTGACATCGGCGCCATCGGGTCTCCTGACCCGGGCGGCGGCTTTGAGGACATCTTCGGCGGTTCCGCCCGTAATCTCGGCAGGCGGACGCGGCGTTGCCAGGCCGCCCAGTTGTTCGGGACAGACCGGGATCGCCTCTCCCCTTCGAACCATCTCCCTGATCCGTTCTGAGGTATGATGTTGCCCCCGATAAGTGGTGTGGAAGCCAGCCAGACAGGCGCTGACGATTATCAGTGCCATTTTTGTTCCCGCCTGTCATCCCGGTCGAGATCCCGCCGTCGGATATCCTCTCTTTTATCGTAGGTTTTTTTACCACGGGCCAGTGCGATTTCGACCTTTGCCAGTCCCTTTTCGTTAAAATAAACCCGGAGGGGAACAATGGTGAATCCCTTTCGGGTGACGCCGCCGATGAGGCGTTTGATCTCCCTTTTTTGCAGGAGTAATTTCCGATCGCGACGTTCGGGCAGATTCCAGCGATTCCCCATTTCATAGGGGGAAATGTGGGCATTTTTGAGGAAGATCTCGCCGTCTTCGACCACCCCGTAAGCATCCGAGAGGTTGGCTTTTCCCTGTCTGAGGGATTTTACTTCCGTGCCCTTGAGAACGATGCCCGCCTCGAACCGTTCCAGGATATGGTATTCGTGGCGGGCTTTTCGGTTTGTGGCGACCACCCGTTCGGGCACAATTATTATCCTCCCAGGGAGACGTCCACGTTGAGGACCTGGCCCGCCTGCAGGGAGACGGGATCGGTGGACACCTGCCCGAATCCGTTCTTTGTAACGACGAGCTGGTAGTCGCCGGGATCGAGATGAAGAATGGCGAAGAAGCCATCCGTGCTGGAGAGGGCGACATCCTCGCGTCCGGGAATTTTGATATGGGCGTCCACGATGGGTTTGCCGTTGTCTTTTCGGGAGACCCTGCCGATCAGCATCCCCTTTGAGGAGTTGGTTTTCCAGGGCATATCGGGAGTGGGCACGGTTTTGGTATAGATCTGCTTACTGTAGTAAGGGGCGAGATTTCTTCTCTCGAGCCCCCCTGCGGAAAAGGCGACATTGCCCACTCCACCCAGCTGGCGGGAGAGCCGGATCTGTGCCTGGAATTCTTCGGGAGCCATGTTTTTCTGGTTAGTCCAGTTGGCGCAATACACATGACGTCCAGCGGCGTTTTCCAGAAAGTCCCCGGCCAGGTCGTCGTAGTTGGGTTTTGGATCCTTGATATCCCAGTATATCATAGGAATAAGGGCGTCGATGACGCCTTTTTCCAACCATGCGAAGGTGTCCTGGTAGTATTGGTGGATCCCACTGGAAAAGCGTTCGTAGCCGGGATAGCGGTTTTTGTTATAGATGCCCCAGCCGGCCACGGATATCTTCACTTCGGGTTTCACCGAAGAGACCTCGCCGTAAACATCGTTCAGAAATCGCGTGATCTGATCGCACTGCCAATCCTCCCAGCTGAGATTAAGGGGATTACCATCCCCCTTGAACCGCGCCAGACTCACCTTGTCATGGGAATAATTTCCTCCGGGGTAGCGGATCCGGTCGAAATGAATGCCGTCCACATCGTAACGTTGCACGATATCCATGACGATTTTTCTAATGTAAGCACTGACGGCCGGATTACCGGGGCTGAAATAGACGTAGTTATCGTTGTCGCGACTCGGTTTCATGATCTGCCCCGATTTGTCGAAGCAAACCAGGTTTGGTTCCGAATCGGGCTGGCAATAGAGCCAGTAAGGGTGTTCGGGGGTCGAATGGGGGGGGGGATTCGCTCCGTGCCAGACAGGATAGGGATTGACGTATGCATGAAGCTCCAGCTCCCTTGCATGGGCTTCGTCGAGGGTGAACTGGAGGGGATCGAATCCCGGATCGGCCCCACCGATGAGAGGGGACCAGGGTTCATAGGGGCTCGGGTACAAGGTGTCGCCCTGGCCGCGCACCTGGAAAATGACCGCATTGAAATTACCCTGAACGATATTATCCAGGTGACGGAGGATTCTCTGTTTACAGGATACCGGATCACGTGAGGGCCATTCGAACCGGCTGATCCAGACGCCTCGAAATTCTTTGTCCGGTTCCCCGCCGGATGTTGTGGTTACAGGAACGGATTCGGGGAAGGTTTTTTTGACTTTGCGGAAGGGCGATTCCATCGCCGGGGTTTCCTCGGGTCGGGACTGAACCATGCGAAAGGGGGCGGTTTCAGTTTTCTCCGATATGGCAAACGGGGAAGGGACGCTTTGACCCGTGTCGGGGAAAGGAGATGTGGACGGTTTCACCTCCATGGGGGGGAGAGATTGGGTCCCGGGCTGTGGAGATTCAGGTTTTGTGATCTGCCGGAAGGGAGAATGGAAGGGATCCACACCCGGTTTTGTTTCAGGTTGAGCCGTCATTGGCGGTTGGGGCATCACTTCCCGGATCTGTTGCCGGGGTTTCTCTGTAACGGTTCCAAAGGGAGAATGGAAGGGATCCCGGGTCTCGGGAGCCTTTTGCGTTCGTGGAGTCACGTGGAAGGGGGATGATGTCTGTTGGGAAATCATTGGTGGCAGAGAGGTTTTTCCTGTTGCAGGGCCGGGGGGCGGGTTGATGAGGGGAGGCTTGGAAGATTGCGTTTGCGGGGAGAACGGTGGAAGAGAGCGAGCTTGTGTAGGGGTGTTTCCCGTGGGTCTCGAAGGGGTGGAGAAGGGGGAGCGGATATTTCCGGGAGTTCCCGTATCGAAAGGTCCGGAGAGCGCGGGTGGTGAAGAAACGGCCGGCCGGGACACGGCCCTCCTCTCTTGTTGTCTCTTCACGACGTTGAGGATGACTTCCTCCTCGGTAAGCGGGGTAATGGGTCGGATAATGTCGCGTTTGATTCTGGCGGCGAATTTTTCCTTGATCTCCCTGATCCTCACGGCTGCTTCCTGGTTCGAGGGGTCCTGCTCGTAAGCCTTTTCATAAAGGGGGAGAGACTGGACGATTTTTCCCTCGTGGTAGAGTTGTTCGGCCTGTTCAAACGTGGTTTTCTCGAACATGAGAGAGGAGGGACGGGAGGCTGGGGGGGGCATGGGGATATCGCCCTGCATGATCTTATCCCGGTTGATGGTTAAAATCATGTTCGATGTTTTAATGGTAATGGTATCGGGGGTGACCTGAGTGATGTCGCCGTCCAGCCTGGTACCATCGTTGAAAAAGATCGTTTCCGGGAAGAGAAGCCCCGGGAGAGCCAGGATAAAAAGCATTATTAAAAAACGCATTTTTCTGATTACGCTCCTTGAAAAAAAATTAACAAGGGTATTCTAAAGCCTGCATGAAACACATGTCAAAATGATTCATGCAAAAGGGTTTCGATTTATTCCGAAACCTGCAAACCGCAAATTTCCCCAGATCTTCCGGGTTGAGAGAATTTTATTGCAAAATACGAATTTAAGGAAAGATAATTATGAGTTGTTGTTCAAGCTTAAAAGGGAAAAATCAAAAAATAATCTCATGAATAAGATCCGGAAAATCCTCCTTTTTGCCATATTCATTCCAACCATACATCTCTCCCTTTCAGCCGATGTGATCACACTGAAAAACGGCCAGATCATCGAGGGAAAGACAAGGGAGTTCGGAGACAACCTGGAGGTTACAACCCGGAGGACCCGGCTCCTTATTCCCAGGTGCTCGATCGAGACAATCGAAAAAAAGGAATATCAATTGAACAACGAGTCGGATTCGGATCTGACCCCGGAAGAGATCCGTCGCCGGAAAGCCGAGGATCTCTTCGAGCAGGCCCGGAGGCAGTTCGACCGGTTAAACACCACGGAGGGGATCAGTCTCCTGGAAAAGGCGGTGAAAACGGATCCCGGATTCGACCGGGCTCTGGAGCTGCTGGTGTCCACCCTGGCGAGACGGGGGAATTACATAAAGGCCCGTAGCTATTTGAATAAACTGAAGGAGATCGCCCTGTTATCCACGGACATGAAGGAGCTGGAGGGGGAGATCGAGGTCGGGTACAGAAATCAGCTGGAACGGGAAAAAATGTCCGGGAAAAGGACCGGCGCCTCCCTCTATTCTCATTCCCTGCTGCCCATGGGTGGTATACCGGAGGCGCCCCCGGCGGCCGACTACTCCGGCAGCTATTACCTGGAATACAGTTACCTGATCCAGGTACAGCAGCAAAACAACCTGGCAACCATCGCGGTTTACTCCCAAAATGCAAGCGCCCCGAGTATGCAGTTTTCCGCGGTGGTCAAGGGAAACTTCCTCATTCCCGACCTCAGCAGGATCAATCCAACCGTGACTCCCGGTTCGATCATTGGCGTGTTCCATGAGGATTCTTCCTCTTACTCCCTGGTATTCCGTGGGAACAATTACCTCATGGTGGGGAAAAAGATTGCCCTTGCTGAGGAGAGGATGGGCTTTCTGTCGCTTTTGAGTGGAAATACCGGGCAAGCGATCGGGCAATTCGAGTCGGCGATAAAAAAGGATCCCTCCAACAGCCATATCCTGTTCGGGCTCGGACGGGCCTTCATGCTTTCCGGAAGGGCGGAGGAGGCCGTTTCCTGTTTCGACAGGGTTAAGGATGACGAGGTTTTTCCAAGCTACCTTTTCATGGAGAAATACCTTCGCATTTCCCGCGATTATGCGGAAGCGAAAATCATGAGTTCCCGATCCCAAAACGCCATTGACGATTACGAGGAAGCGTTTAACAGGTTTCCCCTTCGCAGGGTCGATTTTGGCGCGTTTCTGGAAATCATGACGGGAAAGAAAAAGATGGACGCCTTTGCGGCGAAGGAAGCGAAAAAGCAGCTGGATCCATACGCCCGGTCATTCCAGGCGATCGAGAACACCTATCAGAAGCCTTTTTGCCGGTGGCCCGTCGACGGCAGTCTGAGCGCGATTGCATTTCCGAATACCACCAATTACATCAAGCTGTCCAAACTGATGCTCGTAAAGGCGAAAAAGACTATTTATGAAAAGGATTTCGAGGAAGCGATCAGGGATTGCAGCCGTGTGCTTCGCATGGGGCAACACTTGAATCATGGTCCCCTTCCCATCCGCTTTCTCGGCATTCAGATCGAAACGTTCGGAATAGAGGCATTTAGGGAACTGATCTCGGCGGTTGAGACCCCGGAACAGGTCGATGCCGTCGCTTCGGCTCTTTGTGATATACTCCAGAAGCAACCTCCCTATGATTACCAGAGCCTGGTGTCTTATGAACGGGTGGAGTGGCCGAACGTGGATAAATCGATTTATGCCGAGGCCACGTTGAAGGCGCGGGTGGATCTGACCCCGCTTGATATGCTCAAAGTGGGTGTGGCGGCCAAGAAATACTACCTCGAAAACAATCGCCTGTGGCCCGCCTCCCCCCATCAGCTGGTACCCCGTTACCTGAAGAATCCGCCGTTGGATCCGTTTGGAAAAGACATCTTGAAGATTTTTTCCTATCCCAGTGGATTTCGGATTTATTCGGTGGGTCCGGACAGGGTGGACGATAACGGCAACCTTCCCTACAATCCCGAAAAGGGACTCAAAAGTCCTGGGGATATTCTTATTGATATTCACTAGAGGCGGGGAGTTTAATCGCCGACGGAGATCTTTTGACTCAGGGATTCGTTGATTTCCCTGATCTCCTCCGGAGTGCACAACGGGCCGTACTCGAGGGAATCCCCGAAACGTTTGATATTCAGGTGCATGAGGCTCCAGTTTTCATTGGTGTCGTGGGCCACGATCTGTCCCAGTTCGTCGGATCCCCAATAGACGGCGTCCCAGAACCTGGATCCGATGCGGACTTTCAGCTTTCGTCCGCGCTCGAGGGATTCCCTGTTACGGACCGGCTCCGACACCTCGGGCTTGATCACCCGGGAGGAGAGCAGGGGGACCAACCTGGCCTTTTCGCGGGAAGTAAGGTGATAGACAATACTGTCGCGATCCCATCGCATGGATCTTTGAATGTCGTCGAGGACTTCGTCGGTCACCTTCCCAAGGGTCTCGCATCGATAGGCATACAGGTATATTCCCTCGGGACGCACCGCTCCGTCGGGACGGAGATGATACAACAGGTGATAATCCTTGCCGGGAATGGGTCCTTTATAGATGCCGATACTTCCGTCCTCGAGTTTAATGATGGCCCCCATATCGTAGAGGGAATTGGGTGGCGGGGTCTCGGGACGACTCTCTTTGACGGGTTTTGGTGCCGGCTCGGGTTTTTTAATCGGTGAGGGAGGCAGGGGTTTCTCTGGAACCGTTTCCACATCCGATGGGGGAGGCGTTATAACTGAGGAGGATTCGATCGGAGGGGATTGTTCGGGCAGACCATTGCTCCGGGGAGGAGCCTTTTTTTCTTCTTCCGTTTCGACGGAAATCTCACCGAGGGCATGTTCAATCGGAATCCTGGGGGTTTCTTTCTTTTGAGGGGGCTCGGGAACGGGAACCGTATGTTTTTTCTGTAGCTGCCACCGTCGGAGCAACCTCTGCCGTTCCACCTCTTCGGGTCTCGGGATATAGACGGATTCATCCGTGACGCCCTTGATGGCGTTTTCCAGTTTTTTCAGGTAAGCATCCTCGACCTTCTTGTGGGAGCTTTTGTCTTTTTTGTTTTTACGAAATTTACTCACGTGAACCCGTTTCCTGTGATTGATTTAAAGAAGATGTAACCTCTATTTTTCCGACGTAATGTCAATATTTTTTTTATATGTTACCTCTTGAGAATCGTCAACGGAATAATAGATCTGATTCAAACTTGACCCCTACCGGGCTGATCATGATACCATCGGCAAGAATCGACATTACCTTTTCAGTTCAGGACGAATTTCAGCAAATTTCGACTCATCGAGGAAATGCATGGACACAATAAGGGCGGAAATCATATCCACGGGCGCCGAAATCCTCCACGGCCTTTATCCCGACACCAATGCCCGGGAAATCAGCCGGCGAATGAAAGATCTGGGATACTCGATTGTCCACCATACCGTGGTGGGGGACGAGAAGGAGGGTTTGCATGAAACAATCACCCGCTCCATTCAAAGATCCAGCATCGTGATCATGACGGGGGGATTAGGCCCGACGGAAGACGATCTGAACCGATCCGTCGCGGCGGAGGTTTGGGGCAGCCCGCTCGAGATCGACCCAAAAGCCGAAGAGATGATCCGCCGCCACTTCAGTATCCGCAATATTCCGATGCCCGAGGGAAACCTGGTCCAGGCCCGGATACCCGGGGGCGCCATTCCCCTTTACAACGATTATGGCACGGCGCCGGGATTCCTCCTTCACGATAAAGCGAAGAAGAGGGTTCTTATCGCCATGCCGGGTCCCCCCAGGGAATGGAGACCCATGTTCGAGGGCCCGGTCAGAACATTTCTGAAAGAACGGTTCCCCTCCGGAAGAATCCTCAAAACCCTCACACTTCGAACCATCAACGTTCCGGAATCCGAATTGAATGAACGCCTCCGGTCCCTTTTCAACGCCATGGAGGGGGTGAGTTTGGGATTTCTGGCCAAACCGGGTAAAGTGGATATCAGGATCACCGCAGCCGGGACAGACCGGACAGACACGGAACAATTACTCTCCGATGCCAGGGAAAGAATCCTCTCGAGAATCGATCCAGGATGGATCTACTCCGAAGAGGAGGGGATTCCCATCGAGGAAGCGGTGGCAGATCTGCTCCGATCAACCGGGCGAACGGTTTCCCTGGCCGAATCGTGCACGGGAGGTCTGATCACCAAGCGTTTGACGGATATTCCGGGCAGCTCGGTGTATCTTCGGGAATCGATTGTTACCTACTCGAACGAGGCGAAACGAAAATACCTCGGTGTTCGACAGGAGACGCTCGATACCTTTGGAGCGGTATCCGGAGAGACCGCATCCGAGATGGCGCTGGGTATGAGGCATGCTTCGGGCGCCGATTTTTCGATGGGGATCACGGGCATCGCGGGTCCCTCGGGAGCTTCCCCGGAAAAGCCCGTGGGACTGGTCTATTTCGGACTTTCCTGCGAAGGTGGCGCCTTCACCTGGCAGCGACGATTTACGGGCGGCCGGAACCTGATCCGTGAAAGGTCCGCCGATTTTGCTCTGGATATGCTCCGAAGATTTCTTTTGGGAGAGAAAGCAAATGCCGAAACCTGAAAAACGTTATATTGGTTTTTTTGCAATGTTCGTGAAGATATCGTTAAATAGAAACCTGTGTGGGAGCCTACCGGTGTTTGCCGTACTTCTTTTTTTCATGGGGCTTCCTTTCCTTTCCCCGGGAGACGATCCGGGAGCCGTTGAAAAGAAATCCGAAGCTTCCCCCCCTCCCCCGGCTTCCGTTGAAGCGGGAGAGAAGGGGAAGGCGGAAACGGAGGAGCCGGATCCCGTTTCGGAAACGCTCCAGTTTCTGCTTCATCGGAAATACGCCCCTCCCCTTTCGCTTTCCGACTCGATCCGGCTGACGGAAAACGTCATCGCCCTCGTCAATCCGGCCACGGAAAAATTCAAGGGGCCGAGGAAGGAAAAGGCCGCTACGCTCCTGAACCTGATATCCAGCCACGTCAAGATCACGGATGACCGGCTCTCTTCCCTGCTGTTTTACCGGTGGTATTATATCGGCACTCACCGGGTGGATACCGTTACCATAGATGAGGATATTTTCCTTCCCCAACCCCCTTTGAGAAACGTCTCCGCCATCAGTTTCGAAGCGACCGGATCGGACGTTTTAATCCATTACATGAAGGTGGTGGACATCAATAATCACGTTGCGGAATTTAACCTGAAGAAATGGATCCTTGCGGGCCTCCCGAGGAAAGAGGTCTGTTTTCTCTACTTTCCCACCACCATCAAAAGAATCGTCATGGACTATTCCACAAAGCCGGATTCCAGGGCCCGTATGAAATTATTTGCCGGAGTGACGGATCAGCCGGAATACGGCAAGGCCTCCCTGTATTATCTTTCCACGTCCCGCAGGCAGGTGGAAACCGGCGATTTTAAAGGGGCGAAAGAGAATTTAAGAAAGGCCAGGGAACTTTTGATCAAGTTTCAGAACCGCCAGAGGCGTTAAATGGCGTCAATAGAAGAAATAACCGCTTTTTTTCGCCTCGAACCCGAAAAAATCAAGCACCCGGCACATGACCCTGTTCCTCGTTGATTCGGGATAGATCGTTTCAAAGGGAAAGGCCAGGTATACGAGGCGACCCCCGCTTGTTCCTTCCGGGAAGAGTCCAGCGAACTGAATCCCCGCCACATAGGTTCCCCCGTATTTCAGGCAGGCGCTGCTCCCGCCGTTTGTCCTGATCACGTCGGGGTACTGGGGGAAGTAGATGCCCGCGGAACCGTCGTCGAAGGAGAAATTCATGCCATCGAAGATTCCTCCCGCGGTTCCCTCTAGGGTGTAAATCCCGTAGGAATCGTCTCTCTCGTAGCGGCTCTTGAGATAGTTCGAGTAAAAGGACCGGCCGTTATTCTTGTAATCCAGGTCCCACCCGATTTCCGCACCCGAAACGAACAGCCGGCCTCCCCCATCGAGGTAATCCTCCACAATGCCGCTTTCCACGGAATTAAAGGTGTCGTCCACCGTGGATTCCTCGGAAAGGACCCATACGAGGGCGTCATAGTCGGATGGAGCGAAGGTTCCGGCCTGAAGGGCTTCATTGGTGCATGTATCGAAGGATATACCGCAGGAGCTCACAGCCCTTCCGTGCCAGGCGGCCCAGGGGTGGTTGACGCCGTCTTCCCGTGCCTGGCGGTCGTATCCGTCCACGATCAGGACCTTTTTTCCGCTCCCCGTACGAAGCCCGTAGGTATCGCTCATGATGCTGGGTTGGCCGGTTGTGGAGAGGGAGCGAATGCGGAAATAATAATCCTTTCCAGGGATCAGATTTTTCATGGTGAAGGATCTGGTGGCCGGATCGATCACGGACTTGGAGGCCAGGGTCCAGGTGGAAAGATCATCCGTCACGATGATCTGGAACCCGCCGGTTGCCCCCCCTCCGGATACCCAGGAGACCAGGGCGGTTTTATCGTCGGAACCAAGCTTGACGCTCTCGAGGGTGGGGGCAGGTGCGGAGGCGGTGCTGAACCGGTTCAGGATCCAGTTGTCCGGATCGATCTCGAGGTCGAACGCCTCGAAATCCCCGATATCGATTTCAAAATCCTGGTTCTTCTGATCGTTCCATACCACGTATGTGCTGGAATTTCCATTGATATCACTGATTTTTACATCGACCGGCATGGTAAAGAGTCCGCCGGAATGGGTTTGAGTGATATTGAGTTTGATTACGGAAGATCCGTCCGTTTCCTCCACGGTCCAGTTCCAGCTGTAGGTCGGCCTGCCAGTACCATAAACCCATTCCTGGAAGAACCAGTCGAGGCTCTCCCCGTAAAGGGCCTCGCATTCCTTTTGAAGATCATCCGTAAGGGCGGTGGTGTAAGCATATTTTGCATAGTAGTTCCGAAGTGCGGGGAAGAAACGGTCGTTGCCCATTACGTGCCTGAGCATGTGAAGAACCCACGCTCCCTTGCGGTAAACCACGGATCCGTAAAACTGATCCGCGCTTGAACTCACCAGTGGGATGGTATCGCTGATTCCGGTTGAAACCCAGTTGTCCACGTAGTTGTGAAAGGCGCCCTCTCCCTGGTAATATTCGTAATAGAGGGCCTCGGAGTATGTGGCGAATCCCTCGTTCAACCAGAGGTGGTCGTAGTGTTCCATGGTGATGCTGTCCCCGAACCACTGGTGGCAGAGCTCGTGCACGTTGCGGCGATGGCGTCCATCCGGGGAGAGGTTGCGTTCCGGCATGCTGGTACAGGTCTGGTGTTCCATACCGGAGCTGGTGTTATGTGTGGCGGTCACGTATTTTTCCCTCAGGAAGGGGTATTCTCCGAAGAGATCCACGAAAAGGTGCATGGCCTCGAGGGTGCCGATGAGGCCGTTTTTTTCCGCCTCGTAGTTTTCCGGGTAAACGTAGTGACCCACGGACATTGTGGTGGCGCCGTCCTTCGAGGTATAAACCCCGGAGACGTATTTGTAGTTCGAGCAGCAGATGGAGACCAGGTAGGTCACGATGGGGTAGGTTTCGGAGTAATGAAAGGTGCGTTTTCCCTCGCCAGCCTCCTCGATGGAAAGGAGTTTGCCGTTGGTGACCACGAAATAGCCATCCTCGACTGTGATGTGGGTGTCGATGGTGGCCTTGTCCTCGGGGATGTCCTTGCAGGGCCACCAGTGGCGGGCGCCGTAGGGTTGGCTGAAGGTATAGATCACCCGGGAGCCGTCGTGGCTCTCCGAACGGTAAGGCGCCCCCCACACCCCGGCTGTGGAGGGTCTTCCGGAGTAATCGATGGTAAAGGTAAAGGTTTCAGAGGTGGACAGGGCCTCGGGGAGGGTGATGAGGAGCCAGTTGCTGAAGCTGTCAATGGAATAGGAAAGGGGCGTTCCACTATCGTCCTGTATGCTTTTTATTGTCATGGCCCCGCCGTTGGGGTGAAAATCGAGGGCCGCCAGCTGGAGATTATCCTGAGTGGCCCGGCCGGTAAAAACAAGGGAGGCGTTATCCAGGTTGGTGGAAAACATATCGAGCTCGAGGGTGAGATCATAGTGCAGGGCGTCGTAGCCGTCCTGGCTGGGATGCTTGGGGGGTTGTGACGCGATCCGGACATCCGAGAAGGCGATATCGAAATGGATCTCCTCGAAGGAGCCGGAAAGGGAGAAGGCGTCGAGGGATTCGAAGGAGAGTGGTTTGTCATCCGGGGATTTGATTTCGAGGGTATGCCGCGTTATTTCCGGGGCGAGGCAAGGGAGACCATAGAGGAGGCCGTCTTTTCTTCGGACCGGGGAGGAATCCACGGATTTTCCATCGAGGAAAACCAGCGGTTTCAGCTGGGGATCGATTCCTTTCACATGAAGGGCGAACAGGGTATCTGTGAGGTCCGTTTTTTCCGGAGAGGGAAAACCGAGGGAGATCTTCCTTCCCTGATCCATTGAAACGATTTTCGCCTTTTTGCCTTTGTTTCCCGAGGTATCGAAAAGAAGGATTCTCCCCTCGAGATCGATCGATTCGGCGACGGCAAGTGATCCTGAAAAAAATATCCCCAAAATGACGGGGATGAGCAGTTTTTTCATCTTATTATATTCATCCTTCATCCTTCAAATAACTCCCTTTGTGGAGAGCACGCCTTTGATGCGGGGATCGATGCGGATCGCGTCGGATATGGCCCGACCGCACGCTTTGAAAACCGCCTCGTGGATATGGTGCATGTTCTCCCCATAGAGGAGGCGGATATGGAGGGTGGTTGCGGCGTTCATGGCAAAGGCCCGGAAGAATTCCTCGGTGAGTTCCGCATCGTATTCGCCGATTTTATCGCGCCGGGAGGTCACGTCCCATTTGAGGAAGGGTCGGTTGCAGAAATCGATCACCGAGTGGGCAAGGGTTTCCTCCATGGGGATATAGGAGGCGCCGTACCGGGAAATGCCTTTTTTATCTCCCAGGGCCTGTTTGAAGGCCTGTCCGATGCAGATCCCGACGTCTTCGATCGTGTGGTGGTAATCCACCCTGATATCCCCCTCCCCTTCGAGGGTCAGATCAAAGAGGCCGTGCCTGGCAAACAGATCCAGCATATGTTCGAAGAAGGGGATGCCCACGGAGCCTTGAAACGTCCCGGATCCGTCGAGATCCAGGGCGATTTTGATCCGGGTTTCGCTGGTTTTGCGTTCCACCTCGGCCGTGCGGTTTTCCGGCATGATATCACCTCGTCACAGTTTATTTTCCAGGCAGGCGTCCACGAGATCCGCGATTGGGGCAGTGGCCAGTCCGATGCAGGTGTCGGCCGCACCGTAATAGACCATGAGATCCCCGTTATCTTCAAGAATGGCCCCGTTCGAGAACACGCAGTTCATGGTTTCCCCCACCCTTTCGTAATCCTCCCTGGGGCTGAGGATGAAGTGGGGGAACTGTCCGATCACCCTCGAGGGGTCCTCGAGATCGAGCAGCATGACCCCAAGTTTATACACGTAATTGCATGCGAACCAGACCCCGTGAAAGATGAAGAGCCATCCCTGGTCGGTTTTGATGGGAGTGGGCCCGGGGCCCCACTTGTTTCTCATCCAGGTGACGGGCTCGAACTCGATCGGTTTGGAGCGTCCCCAGTACACGAGGTCCGGGGAATAGCTGACCCATGTGATGCCGGCGTTGCCGCTCATGGGGCGATCCACGCGTGCATAGAGCCCACCGATTTTTTCGGGGAACAGGGCGCAGTTGCGGCTCCAGGGCTGAGTTATGAAGGGGAAACGCTCGAAGGACTTGAAATCGCGGGTTTTGAGGAGCCCGATCCGGACCTCCTCCTCGAAGGTCTGACCGCAGTAGGTGATGTAATACTCGCCTTCGAGGTGGGTGATGCGTGGATCGTACATGTGGTATTCGAAGGGTTTATGATCCGGGCTGGGGGGGAGACGGATGGGATGAGTTTCCACGGAGAAATGCACGCCGTCGTTTGAGAGTGCGACATGGAGCCTGTTATCGCGACGACCGTCCTCGACCCGTGGAAGGAGCAGGTACTGATCCCCGAACTTCACGGCCCCGGGATTATAGACGGCGTTACAGAGAAAGTTCATATCATCGGGTTTCAGGATGGGATTTTGCGGATGGCGTTTCAGGAGTTCCTGTACCATGGGAAGATGCCCTTTAAATGTGTATTTTCGAGTAATTCGAGTTAGATACTAAGGGGAATAAAAGCCGCGGGGCAAGATAAAAAAGAGTTGGGAGTGGGGCAGGGGTTTTTATTTTTTTATTCCAAAAGACTTGACAGTGCTCCGGGGGATTTGCCAGAAAGTGTTTCTGTTTTCGGCCCCTGTGGGTCCTTTGGAAGTAAATTTTTTGCGCCATTAGCTCAATTGGTAGAGCAGCGGACTCTTAATCCGTTGGTTCGGGGTTCGAGTCCCTGATGGCGTACCAGGAAAAAAGCCCCGCAAGAGAGAATCTTGCGGGGCTTTTATTTATCCGGTTCACCCGGATCAGGGAGGAGTGAAAAAGGCGGGGGGATATTTTTTATGGAAATCGGGGAATAGATCCGTTATGACTATTACCCGTATTTTTCCTGAAAGGATAAGTTGCGATTTTTCCCGAGAGGGAAAAGCATCGCCCCATTCCATCATGACCTCCCCCAAAAACCAAAATAAAGAAAAGGAGAGTCTCGAGCGGAATCTGAAGCGTCTGCGGGATCGCGCCAGAAAGCTCGAGTCGATGGAGGAGCGATACAGGATTCTTTTCAACGCCATATTCGTTCAGGGGATCGGCAAAGCCCCCCTGTCGGGACGTTTTATCGAGGTGAATGAGATCGCCTGTCGCCGGCTGGGGTATTCCAGGGAGGATCTTTTGAATCTCACCCTGAAAGACATCGGCGATGTCTGCGAATCCGCGGATTCCGATCATTTGAACCCCCAGCTCCTGGATGGGAAAAACGTTCCTTTCGAGATGATGCACCGCACCCGGGAGGATAGTGAGATCCGGTCGAGATCAATGCTCAACTGTTTTACCTGAAGGAGAAACCAACGCTTCTTTCCATTGCCAGGAACATCGAAGAACCGAGAATGAAACCATGTTAAAATGAGTATGGAAAAACCGAAAAATAGACACCCCTTGCTTCGCATCATATTCCAGGGGACCATTCTCCTGACCCTCTGTTCCTGCCGGCATTTCCGGCCTTCTGAGGAACCGCCCGAGAGCATGGGAATCCAATACGTGAGAAGAGATGCAGGGCGATCCGGGGATGGCAGATCCTGGAAAAGCGCGTTTCGAACGATAAGCGAGGCCCTGGAGGAGGCGGGTTGGAACGGGGAAATCCGTGTGGCCGCCGGGAGCTATTCCATCACAGGGATCGATCGATCGGTGAAAATCCTCGGGGGCTTTGCGGGAAAAGGGAAAAAACCCAACGAGCAGGATCCGGGGAAATTCAAAAGCATTCTGAGCTCCGAAGAGATAAAGATCGATCCCCCGGGACCGTGTCAGATTTCGGGATTCAGCTCGAAGGGAACCAGTTTTATCCTTTCCGGAGCGAATGTAACCTTGAAAAACAACCGGATCGAGGAAGCTGGAATCAGTATCGAGGGAAAGGGAGATTTTTCCATTATCGGGAACGATCTCTCAGGGGGAGGAGACTCCCGCGGGGTCGTCGACTGCCGCAATTCCTGTCGATTACTGATCTCTGGGAATCGCTTTCACGATGTGGATACCAACGGCATATACCTGAAAGGCGAAATGGAAGCGACCATCTCCGGTAACACGATCAGTGGAACGCGCCACCTCGGATGCGCGATTTTCTGCGAGGGAAGCTCTCCCCTGATCGAAAACAACCTGATCACAGAATGCCGCGGGGGGGGAATCCTCCTGTGGGATCCCTGCCGGCCGATCCTCCGGTATAACCGGCTCCTCGCGGGAAAGACCGGTTGGAACACGGCCATCGACTGCCGTAACGGGGCCTCTCCCCTGATCGCGGACTGCCTGATCGCAGGGGACTGGTACACGGGATTCTTCACCCTGTTCCAATCCAGGATCAAGATGCTCAATATCACCATCGCGGGTGTGAGAAGCGCCGTTGAATTGGAAAGAGACGTGGCTCTGGAAATGGTCAACTGCATTGTTTACGGAAATGGAAGCGGGATCTCTGTTGTGGGAGAGCCGGAAATATTAATCAAACACAGCTGTATCGAGGGCGGCTGGCCGGGACGCGGCAATATCCCGGACGACCCCCATTTTTTGAATCCGCGTGAGAACGATTATCGATTGAGCGAGAATTCCCCCTGTATCGACAGGGGGATCAAACATCCCGAGGGTTCCGAAACAGATCTTGCCGGAACGCCGCGACCAAAGGGGCGTCGTCACGATATGGGGGCGTATGAAAGATAACCGGGCGACTGGAGAAAAAAGAAAATCCAATGACATCCCGAAGAAATAACAACGCCTTATCTATTCTTTTTCTCCTTTTTCTGATCTGTCCCTGCACCGCTTTTTCCTCCACCCTCCGGATCACCTTCGAATGGGATCATCATGTTACCCTCACCAGAAACGGCCGCATCCAGCTGTTTATCAACCTGTATGACGATTCCGATCTTCAAAAAAGAATCTCCCACACCACGTTCTGGAACTATGGAAATTATGCAAAGGCACATGAACATACCAGGGATTACGAAGAGGGACGCCACACCCACGAATTCCGGGTGAACAAACCCGGGATCTATTATTGCGGTGCGTATTTCGACCTGGATGACAACTGGCATTGCGATTACGGGGAGCCGGTTGGACTGGTCGAGGTCAATGTCAAAGATAACGAGACGATCGAGGCCCGGATGCGGATCGAGAGTTGTTTTTCCTGGGATGCGGGTGACCGGGGACTCGAGAAACCGCCCCGGCTTTATGCCGGCGGGGATTTCGCGGAAATGAAGTTCGATCTTCCCCGATCCTCGAAGGCATTGATCGAATACGGCACTGATCCCGATTTCAAGGATGTCAAAACCTTCATGCTCGAATCCCGGGTTCACCAGGCGGCCCTTCTCACCGAACTCTCTCAAGGCAAAACCTGGCATTACCGGATCTATCGGGATCTTTTGGAAAATGAAAAGATTTCAGAGGGAATGCCATCCGGGAAAGGCATGGTTTTGTTCCGGAAGGGGAGTTTCAAGACGTCCTTCCGGGGTTCTCGAAGCTTCCGGTTCGCCATACTCGGGGACTCGGCCATGAATCCGGTGGTGCAGGGACATCTTGCGAAACACATGAAAAAGCAAAGTCCCGATTTTATCCTTCACCTGGGGGATATGGTCAGCGACGGCGAGCCGAAAATGATCCCGCCCCAGGAGATCCAGTACACCGGTTTCTACCGTCTGCTCGAGCCTGCCATTTCCCGTTGTTCCCTGTTTCCCGTTCGGGGAAATCACGACAGTTTCCCGGGGCCCTACCTGTTCTATCACTGCCTGCCGGGTGGAAAACCCTACTATACCATAAAGTGGGGACCTTTGGGAATCGTGGTTGCGGATGGATGGGACATCTATACCACCGGCGGGAAGGATCAGCTCGAGTGGCTCGAGAGGGAACTGGCGAGGGTGAGGAAGGAAGTGAAATGGCTGATCCTGGCCAATCACTATCCCCTGTTTTTCGAGAATGGCGTCAGTGACGTTCCCGAGCTGAAAGATCTGGCGATCCGGCGCCATGTGGATTGCGTGATGGCCGGCCATTATCACTGTTTTCACAGGAGATACCATCCAAGGGAAAAGATCCTCCAGATCGTGAGCGGTGGTGCGGGATCCGAGCTGATAACGGAAAGAAACGCCCTCCAGCTGGGAAGAGACACTATCATCCGGCATCATTATATCCTTGCCACGGTAAACCGGGATGGGATTCGCTTCGAGGCCTTCGACCTCGAGGGAAAGAAATTCGACGAATTTACACTCCCCTGGAAACCCTGAATCTTTCCAAGCCTCCAATTGGAATGTTCCTTTGAGACATCTCTGCTTTTTGCGATCATAATACAGAATACAGATCCCCTCAGAGACCGAAGAGACAAAAGAGACAAAAGAGTCACAGTGAATGAACGGGTTCAGTAAGAATTTACCAAATCGCGCCTCTATATAATTTGGAATTATTGATACATGGGAGACAGGATCGATTTAAGAACAAGGCCCTCCTTCGCTGAAGCTACGGCGGGTTAAATTAAAGATTTGTGATGTGCGAATGAATAATTACAAATACCTCGAAAATCGTACATCTTTGATCCTTGTTCGTAAATCACGTGTATCTTTCTTAAGATCAGCCGCAAGCCGCCTTAACCTGCGATCGTATTTTTCCCTTGCCACGCTCGAGGCTTTGGTCTTTTTAATATTTCATCGTTTTACAGGGAGGCAGTTCCATGGAAACTCATGAATTTCAAACCGAGACCAGGCAGCTCCTGGATCTCATGATTCACTCGATTTACTCGAACAGGGACATTTTTCTCCGGGAATTGATCTCGAACAGCTCCGACGCCCTGGATCGGCTCCGGATCGAGGCCCTGACCAATGAAAAGGTCAAAAATCTCGCCGGGGAGCCGGAGATCCGGATCGAAACCGACAAACAGGCACGCACCCTCACGGTCACGGATAACGGGATCGGCATGAGCAGGCAGGAAATCATAGAATATATCGGCACCATTGCACGTTCCGGCACCCGGGAGTTTCTGAAGATCCTGAAAGAGAGCAAAGACAGGGTCGTTCCCGCGGAACTCATCGGCCAGTTCGGAGTCGGGCTCTATTCCTGCTTCATGGTGGCGGACAAGGTCGCCATCCTCACCCGAAGGGCCGGTGAGGAAAAGGGAACAAGCTGGGAATCCTCGGGAGAGGAAACCTATACTCTCGAGGAAGTGGAAAAGGATTCCATCGGCACCTCGATCACCCTTCACCTGAAACCGGAAGACCCCGAGGACGGACTCCCCGATTATACCTCAGAATGGAAAATCCGCGAGATCGTGAAGAAATACTCCGATTACGTGTCTCACCCGATCCGGATGAAGGTGGAACGAACCGAGGTGGAGCGCGACGGGGAGGGCAAGCCCAAAGAGGGGGCCGAGGAAAAAACCGTGGTTCATGATGAAACCCTCAATTCCATGAAGGCGATCTGGATCAGGCCCCCGAAAGAGGTGAAGGAGGAGGAGTACAACGAGTTCTATAAACACATCAGCCACGACTGGAACGATCCCCTGGATCGGATCGTGTTCAAGGCGGAAGGGCTGCTCGAATTCCGCGCCCTGCTTTTCATCCCCTCCAAGGCCCCCTTTGATCTCTTCATGAGGGAATCCATTCACGGGATTCACCTCTATATCAAGCGGGTCTTTATCATGAACGACTGCAAGGAGCTGATCCCGGAATACCTGCGATTCGTGAGGGGCGTGGTGGACTCGGAGGATCTGTCCCTGAACATTTCCCGTGAAATCCTCCAGCAGAACCGGCAGATCCGCATGATCCGGAAAAACCTCGTCTCGAGGGTTCTCGAGTATCTGAAGGAAACAAAGGAAAAGGATTTCGAAAAGTATGAAACCTTCTGGGGCGAATTCGGAAAGGTGTTGAAGGAGGGGCTGTTCCAGGATATCGAGAACCGGGAAAAGATCCTCCCCCTGGTTCTGTTTCCCTCTACGAACGATCCGGAAAAGTTAACTCCGTTATCACTGTATATCGAGAGAATGAAGAAGGATCAGGACGCCATTTATTACATCACTGGGAAATCGCGGGAGGCGGTGGAGAACTCACCCCACATGGAGGCGTTCCGGAATCAAGGCTGCGAGGTGCTTCTCCTCACCGATCCGGTGGACGAATTATGGACCCAGTCCGTTTCCGAGTTCGAGAAGAAACCCTTCAAATCCATCGGCAAGGGCGTGATCGATCTGGGAACCGAGGAGGAGAGGAAAAAGTCCAGAGAGGAGCGGGAGGAAAAGGAAAAGGAGTTCAAATCCCTCCTGGATTTTTTGAAGGGGAAGCTCGAGGAGCACGTAAAGGAGGTGCGGCTTTCCTCGAGGCTCAGTTCCTCGCCCGTTTGCCTGGTTGGGGAAACCGCGGACATGACCCCTCAGATGGAGGAGCTGCTTCGAGCATCGGGCCAGGAAATCCCGAGGCAGAAACGCATTCTGGAGGTAAATCCCTCGCATCCGATTCTCAAGGCCCTTCAGGAAAAATTCGAGGAGAATAAAGAAGATCCGGATTTGGGGGAATATGCAGAAGTGCTTTACGGCCAGGCCCTTCTTGCCGAGGGGAGCCAGCCCCCGGATCCGGGCGGATTCAGTCGCTCCATTTCAGAACTGATGAAAAAGGCTTTGGGGGAATAACCAGGGGAAGACAGATGGGAAAGGCTGTTATAGAAACCAGCAGGACAGGATATCAAGGCTGTTCCTGAGGCGTTCGCCCCCGATTGCCCGATTGCCCAATAAAAGATTATCCGATTTCTAATGGATTAATGAGTACAGGTTTGATAATGTATTTGCATTTTTATATATAAATCATTTAATTTCTGTTTATTATAACCTTTAACCTTCAAATCTTCTTCACTTATCATGAGTAATGTGTGTAAATACACAAGAAAAGTACGCAATTCCGAAATACGTGCCGGGATATAATCCCTGTTTTGCCTCAAATGATCGGCAATTACCAGTATTTTATCCAGATATTTTTGTTCCCTCGTTTTTTTATACATATTTGAATAATAGCCCGCAAAACAAATTGCCATAATATGTGTACCATGGAATTCTGAATCATCATTCATCGATAAGTATTTGGCTGAGGTTGCGGAATTCAGAAGTGTTTCATCCGGACTCGGATGCAGAACCGTATTTCTCTGATCTATATCGACACTATACCATCTATTGACATCATCAGACCATTTCTTTTCTACCAATGTATAAGTTGACATAGCATCCTCATTGGACAAATCATCAAATATCTCTTTTTCTGTTTCCGGTATTATTGCCCATATCTCGTCGGAATATTTACAAGCCTTACGAAAGTTTTTATTACCACAACCTGACATCATACCAGCAAACACGATTATGAACAGAGAGAATAAATAAATACTATACTTCATATGAAAATACCTCTTTTAATTTGACTCCATAAAGCATCTTATTATTTATCTGTATCGGGGTGATTCATAAGCTTTCGATACATCTGTTGATAATTTTCTGTCAACTGGAGAATAAATGAGCGACAGCCTGGAAAGGCTGTCCTACTGCCGGAAATTGTGTCAGTTGAATCCAGTAGGACAGGCTTTCCAGCCTGTCTCCTGCGATCGTGATCATTCTGGAGCTTGTGGAGCCTAACTGTTTATTGAGATTGTTCATTATCTTTTTCAGGAGAATAATGACAAAGTTCATGTGAATCGTAATATTACAAAAGCTCCAGACGGACCCTCAACGGGTATAAAATCTTTTATCTTCCAAAAATACAATCTCTTGTCAAATTATCTATATCATTAGACATTTTATTATATTGCAGATTAGAGTTATCTTTTTTTTCTATAATTTTTAATATATCTTTATACATTATTTTATCTTCTTTATTTAATTCATTTTCTTCAATCGAATATTTCATATGTGATAAAGCAAGTCTATAGGTTGATATAAGTTCTTTATTAATTTCATATTTATACTCATTTGCAATGATTTTAAAAGCCCGAAGGAATATATCATCAGAAAAATGTTTTTCTTTGCGAAATAAACTACATCTGAAACTTGCATTTAATACGGCTATTTCTTTATGTTTATTATCACCATCATTTAATACGTTTTTCAAATTAGAGAGATATATATTGCTATCTTTTGTTGTCCATATTTCACTCGTTTTATCTTGTTTATTACAAGAAAAACATAGAACAAAAAGTAGTAATATAAATAATATATATTTCATTTAAGCTATTTGTACTTTATGTTTAATGGATGTGTTTTTTTATTATCATCCCCAAATAACGGTAGGCCAGCACATATTTCTTGTGCCTCCGTTCCAATTGATTTTTTACCTGTTCCATATTTCATATTTCTGCTATGCCATTTCCAAACGCATTCCTCGCATGATACTTTTGTTTCACATGCTCTACATTGTTCTTGTATTACTGGGTGTTTACACATTCCTGCTGATGGACAATTAGGAAAGCCACCTCCATGACTTGGGCCTCCTGGACCAATAGGATCTGTTCTTTGTGGATGAGTAGATCCATACCATCCCCCAATTATTGCACCAGGTACTGAGCCTATTACTCCTCCTATTGCCGATCCTATAATACCTTCTTTCCATTTATATCCATCAGGATCATAATATATTATTGGGTTATTTTGACAATATGAATATTTCAATTCAATATTTATAGAATATGGAGAACTGGAAATAAAGTTTCCAATCTTTGGATCAATCCAACGAAGGGATGAATAGTAAATATTTGCACTATTATCGTATTCTTTTGTGGTGAGGTGGTATCCTGACTGAGATCCCACCATGACGTTTCCGTACGCATCCTGGTCGATGGCCTCGCTGATGTCGCCGTAAATGTCGGTTTTTAACGCAACGTTTCCTATGGCGTCGTAATGATAGAACTCGTGGTTCCAGTATTCTCCCGACTTCTCCGATATCCGAAGGATCTGACCGATCACACCAGGGGCAACCGTGAAGATGCGAACCCATGTCCAGGAACCGGCCCCGACTTTTTCCTTTTCCGCAATCACGGTGAGACCATCGTAATAGTACATGGTATAGGTGTTGGTATCCACGTCCTTCCGCATGATGCGTCGGCCCATGGCGTCGTAGGTGTATTCCACCTCCTTATCAATGAAATCGTTATTCACTTCAGTGAGGCGGTCGTCAGAGTTCCAGGTGAATTCCCGTGCGTCGTTGCCCTCATCCTCGAAGGTCAGGTTCCCGTTGGCGTCGTAAGTGTAATCATATATTGCCCCGCCAATGCTCCGTGAGGTCAACTGGTTGATGTCGTTGTAGGAATATGATGTGGTTGCAGTGGATGATCCATCATAGTATTTCATCTGGGTCCTGTTGCCGGAGGCGTCGAACTGGTACTGGTACTCGTACAGCCTCGAGGTCTCGGACTGGTTCATTTTCCGTTCCACTTTCAACTGGTACAGATCGTCGTATTCGTATATCTTGGTGTATCGAAACGTGGCAGACTT
>Ga0272442_10001115_pt1 | contig 41309 bp, 30 predicted proteins | sample SSMForm2O_FD_200262 | JGI IMG/M metagenome (GOLD analysis project Ga0272442, IMG submission 200262) | Marine sediment archaeal communities from Little Sippewissett salt marsh, Falmouth, MA, United States - SSM-Form-2O | ecosystem: Environmental > Aquatic > Marine > Wetlands > Sediment ...
CGATGTGCGCCGGGACGCGGCTCGTGCCCAGGCACACGCTTACGACATCTACGTCATTGCTGCGCTGGCTGGGCGCAGCGACTATGAGGAAGGCCGTGAGTTCCTCGCTCGTCATGAGATTGCCGAAGTTGTGCAGAGGGCTCGCGCCGTCGTTGCGGCAAAGTTCGGCGCGCTTGAGCAGTCGGGGTGGCGCCACGTTCTCGGCTCAGCCGTGTTCTTGCCGGGCCGCACAATGGCGGAGAAGCGTGAGGCGCTCGAGTTGCCCATGCGTCGCCTCTGGCGCTGGTTTGAAGGTCCAGGTCTGTCAGCCAGCGATTGACGGGTGCCATCCAGCGAGGGATGTCAAGAAAGCCGACTGGGTAATGGGCGGCTTACCGGTTCGTGCGGATATCGAGGCCGTAGAGGTCGGCCTAGGTTCTGGCCTCGTCGTCGGCCTGGTCTACAGAACCGTTCTTTGCGCCACGGCGCTTTACGCGGCGGGTGCTCTGCTCTCGATTAGAGCGATGAAGATCTTCCCTTCGATGGGCGCCCACGTGGTGGTGTTTCTGGCGATGCTGCTGATCGCCCGCCTGGGAGCGGGGCCGTTGTTGGCACCGTCCGGCTGATGTGGCAGTTGCCCCGGAGTTTGTCAAGTGCAGGCGATCAGCGGGTTTAGCGAGGTGCGGGGTCGCAGATTCGACGTCAGGCAAGGGGAGGGCTGGCAGAATTCAGGTGGCATGGATAGGCCTGTGCTGATATCCTATTTTGTACAAACTGGATTGATTTAGCGACTTAGAAGTGGTATATTGGCACAACAGGCACGGTGTGGGCCGCTGTTCCTCGGCCCAACCGATCGTCGGCAGGTAGGTGAATGTTGTCTTCGCAAGCCAGGTCCAGCCTTCTGGCACGGCTGCGACTGATTTCGGAGGAGTGTTTGGATGGCTACATTGTGCGGCTTTCGTAAACACATCGCTTTGTTCGCGTTCTCGGCAATCCTCGTGGGGTTCGCGTCCGTAGAGACCAAGGCTGACATGTCGGGCAGTTTGGCCTATTCGGGTGGGCTGGCGGCCGGCGGGGCTTGGGCCTCACCCGGCACGGTGTTGACCTATAACGTCGGCATGGTCGACGGCCACTATTTGTATCAGTACACATTGGCGGTCGGCGATGGCGCGCCCGAAGCAGTTGAGGCTGAGGAGGTCAAGGCTGCCATCAGTCACCTGATATTCGAGACGTCATTGGACGCCAAGATCTTCAATTTCGAGGCGTTTGCGGACCCGGCGCATACGATCGGTGTTACCGGTACACTGGTGAAGCCAGACAACTACACCGAAAGCAATGGCAATCCCGGATTGGGCAGCGAGAGCATATACGGGATCAAGTTTGACTCGCCCAAACCCGAGACGAACTATCTGGAGTTCTCGTTCGAGTCCAATCATCAGCCCATGTGGGGTGATTTCTACGCGAAGGATGGCAAGACCGACGGGCAGGACAACTATCTGCACAACGTTGGACTCGGGGATCTCGGCGACCCTCTCACGGACCCGGCGCGATATGACTACGACAATGACGATCTTCGCGCGAGGCACATTCTGGTGCCCGATACGATTGTCGTCCCGGTACCGGGTGCGGTGCTGCTCGGCGCAGTCGGGCTGAGCGTGGCCGGCGGTATCCTTAGACGAAAGAGCAAGAACGCGTGAACCCGTAGCGGCGCCTTTCTCGGGGCCGACTGACATCATTGGTTGAAAGAACAAGCCCGTCCTCTCGCAGGGGCGGGCTTTTTTTTGTCGGCGGGATGTGAGCTCGTCAGCGCGCGGTGCTTGCTGCCATCCGTACTTGCTCGGACTCTCGTCCCTTCCGGTTGGTGGCTCGTGTCTTTATCCGTTGGTGCGGATTTCGAGGCTGTAGAGGTCGGCGTAGGTTTTGGCCTGGCGGACGTGGTCGCCGGCGAAGAGGATGGGGTGCGGGCCCGGATAGATCTGGCAGATGTCGTCGACGTCGTCCATCTCGATCAGGACACGGGTTGCGCAGCCGCCGGTGGGGGGGGCTTTCGGACAGGAGACGACTTTGCCGCGCCAGGCGTCTAAAGCCTGCTTGCCTGCGTGGTACTTCATCACCGTCACCGGCTCGCCCGTGGGCCACTGCACGTCGAGGGCCAGCGTCTTGGGCGCCTGGTGGAAGAAGGGGCGCAGGATGTAGGGGACGTCCTTGCCCTTTGGGCCGTGGATCTTCGTGGTGCAGGTGCAGTGCGTGGCGAAGTAGCGGTTCTCTTCGGTGTCGAACTCGGGGTTGTGCAGGAAGCCGCCGCGATTGAGCAGGCCCGCTCCGAGCATGAGGGTGAGCGTGCCGTCGTAATGGTTCTCGCAGCCGCAGGGGATGAGGTTGCCATTGTTGACGGCGAAGCTCAGACATGGCTTGCGATGCTTGAGGAACAGGCACGCGATGGTGATCGCGTCGGCCTCGTAGCGGTCCATGATCTGCCGCACCGCTTCGTGGGACCGCACGGCGTCGAGGAACGCCTTTTCTTTCAGGTCGTCCACGCGCCGGGCACGGGCGCGGACGGACCTGGCCATCTTCTCCAGCTCGGGCGTCAATTGGACGGCATCGAAGCAGTCGTTGAACTCATCGGCCGGGATGCACTGGATGGTCGCGCCCGAGGCGGCGTCGACCTGGCGGGTTCGTTCCTTGTACTGGCCGGAGATGCGCAGCATCGTGCTCTGCACCAGGCGGTTGTGCGCATGGACCGAGCGCAAGCCGCGTTCGAGGGCGGGCCAGTTCTCGATCGAATGGATGTACTGAACACGCGGCGCCGTCATGAAGTGCTTGGGAGGCAGTTGGTGGTTGGCCCCGACCGGATGGTAGACGATGATCGGGCCATCGAACGCTTCCAGGACGGGCGCGAGCCTGGCGCTGAGCGTGTTGTAGAAATTGAACAGCAGCAGGGCGTCGGGCTTATTCGTTTGGATATCGTCGATGAAGGCCTGAATCCCTTTTGCGGTGTAGATGGCCTTCTCGTCGATGTCGAGCTTCAGGTCGAGGTCGGCCGTCATGGTCCGGACCTGGTCGGTGAATTTGGCCTGTTGCTCTTGCGGGTAGAACTGGTTGCCCGGATAGGTGAACCACTTCTCGTGACGCCAGTTGTCTTCGAACTGACCTGTGCTGACGACCTCTGCCGGCGGGTAGAAGAACGCGCCGCGGACTACGGCGGGCTTCTTGGGACGCAGGATGATCGATTCGGTTGCGGAGGGTCCGAGCGATGCACATCCCATCGGCAGGAACGACAGAGCCGGCAAAGCGGCGGCGGATTTCAACAACGACCGGCGATCAATCGACCTATCCATATCTGATGCGTCCCAAAAAGTGAGATTGTCCAATTGCCTTTTCAGGCATCGCTGTGGGACGCCATCATACCCGGATGACACACGCTATTTCAACACTGTTCTGGCTCAGCGGAATCGGTCGGAAAGATGGAGAGGCCAGTCGGCGGGAAGAAACGGGGCGGGGGCACCTCGGCTTCCCCCCGGTAAGCCGGAGCCTCGGGTGACCGCAAGTGCCCCCCCGATAAAACTTACGAAATACTCTTCTGATTGCCAAAGGACGTATCCCCTGGATCGGAGATTCAGGTCCGGCCATTGGGGTATTGGCGGCGGAATACAGCCCGGTATCAGAAAGCGAAGCGGATGTACGAGCCCAGGATGTTGGTGTCGTGCCAGGAGTCCTCTTCTTCGCTGAGGTGCCAGGCGTAGAAGAGTTCCAGGCGGATCTGCTCATGCAGGGGGATGTAGAGTCCGCCGTAAACACGGTTGCCGTTGAAGTCTTCGTCGTCAAGCTGAATGAAGATCTCCTCGGCCACGTACGGCTGGATCTCAAGCGGCGTGAACGTCACGGGTGGCTTGACGGCGATTTTGTGGCGGAACCACCAGACGTCATCGTCGTCCTCGAAGTCACGGTAAGCGATGCGCGAGCGATTGCTGAGACTGCAGCCGAAGAGCGTTGACTTGATCGTCACGTTCAACAGAGGTCGCGTCTCGCGGTCCCAGTCATCTCCCTCCTTGCAGGCTTTCTGCTTGATGGTGAAGTCCAGGTCGAGCCAGTCGGCCAGGCCGGAGTAGACCACCCCGTAGTCCTGCATTTGGTGGTCGAGGCGGCGGGCCTCATCGGTGAAGCCGAACTTCTGAGCGAACTTGAATTGCCAATCCTCCTTGATCGGGATCACGAAACTCGCCTTGGCCCAGTAGTCGAAATCCCCTTCGTCCAATGCGTAAACGGCCGTTGGCGCGCCAAGCGCAGCGAGAGCGACCAGGGCAAGCAAGCCCGGGTGCGAACAGAGTCGATGGCCGGTATTGGCGAACACGGAGCCGTTGCTCCAACTCGGGTGGGCCGGTGGCGAGGACAAGCGACGAGACGTGTACTGCTGCCGGCAGATTCACAAGGCTCGTCGCATTATAGCGAACGGCCGGTGCATGGCAACAGTGGATACGGCGGGTCCGTGGCGTCTGAACCTGTGGTTCGCACCGTCGTGGCCGTACCCGAGCGGTGTCACGGTGTCCGGTTGGGATCGTTGTGGAGGGGGACCACGTAGTAGGGCATCCCGTTGAACTCGCGGCGCGACCAGTTCTCGGGCACGGGGTGTCCGTGCAGCCATGGCCGGGGCATTGACTTGTCCAGAAGGTGTGGGCCGGGCTGGAGGCGGCTTTCCAACGCCGAAACCCGGGCTTCCAGATCCGCGACCTGTCTTAGCAGGGTGTCGAGTTCGGATGGTTTCGACGTGCTCTCGTTGTCGGCCGCCAGCGCCAAAACGCCGCCGAAAATGCAGCAGCCGGCCAGAGCGATTGCGATCAGTGCCTTCATGGTCGCTCCTTTCCCTTCGGCGGTCGCCCTCTCGCACGGGAAGCGACCGCGTTCGCTTTCATCCTTACCATGTTGATACTTCGGCGCGGAGAAAGCAAGGAGAAAGCCTGCCGCTCGTCCTAGGCAGGCGGCGGGTCGTCTGAGAGCACGTTGAAGGCCCCGCTGACGTCCGGGGGGATGCTCCGCGGGCGGCTGGTCCGGGCGTCCACGAAGACCCAGTCGGTCTCGCCCTGGGCCAGCAGGCGCTGGTCGGCGACGCGCACGAATCGGTAGCGCCGCCGCGAGCGGATCTTGCGAAAGTCCGCCACCCATGTCTGCGCCTCGATCTCGTCGCCGGCGAAGGCGGGACTGAGATACTCGATCCTGTGCGATCGCGCGACCCACATGGCCCCGATCTGGCGCGTCATCTCGGTGCAACCGACGGCATTCGAGTGCCGCACGGCCATGTCCTGCATCCACTGGACGTAGACCACGTTGTTGACGTGCCCGTTCTCGTCGATGGCCTCGGGGTCCACGGTGAATCGATGTCGAAAGATCGGCAGCATTCTACTTCCTGTCTCTCCGTAGGAGTTGACTGCGCAGTGTACCTCGTGGGGGTATGGGCTGCCAGGAGAATACCGGATTGTGGGTTTCGCCCATCCGCATATGGCCCGTCACGTATCAGACATGTCTGATATGTATAGACTTCCTTCCGGCCAACCGGTGTCATTACCATCACACTTGGCAACGCGATAACGGGGCTAGCTCTTTGCCCTGGTGCTTTGGCAATCTGCTCGCGCCTCACTGCGACGATTGGGAACAGGCCTCACAGGCGATTGCCCTTGTTCCGTTGGGCCCTGTTTAGCACAGGCTGAGTCCAAAGGCGAGCGTCCAGTTCGTCTGTACATCGTCTCCAGCGGACGCCGTCTCTATTCCGAGGGCCGTCCGGCAGTCCCCAAGCTGTACTCGAACAGTCAGTTCGGCCCCGATCGTTCGGCACACTTCGGGATCTACGGCTACCCCGGACAGAAGGATCAGACGCTCGATTCGCACATCCCGGTATGCGGACTGGAGTTGCTTATTGACAGCCATCAGCTCCCATGCGAGTTTGCCAGCCTCGCCGGTCGTTTGAAGCTGTTGCGCGCCAATGGGAATTGAACGCGCTGAGAGGAGACTCCCCCCTCGGCAGACAGCGATGTTGCTGCAACCAGACTGGATGTCAAGGAGCATGACGACCGAGTGAACATCGGCGCCGCGGCGGGCGAAGAACCGGGCGTGACAATTTGCCATAGCGAGCGGCCAGACCGCCATGGATCTGATCACGAGGCGCGCCCGTTCGTAGACGGCGAGATGCCTATCGACAATAGCGCGCTCCGCTGCCATCACAATGACATTGTCTTGTTCGGTCGGGAGGCATTGGATGACGGTGTTATCCGGAGTCCATCCCTTTGGCACTCGAGGTTTGATCTTGGCAAAGGCCGTGTCCGCGTGTTTGCCTTTGGCGAATTCAGAGCCTCTGAAAACATCGACGAATATCGCGTCGGGCGGCAGGGCTACCACGGCATCCTTCCCGCGAAACCGGCCTTGGGCCCGCGCGTCGTGGATCGCATCGATGGCCCAGCGTTGCCACTGGGGGGAGTCGGGGGGAATATCCGGTGGACGCGACACACACTTGAGGTCGACAGCGGTCATGTCCTTGCCGACGGTGGCTAGTTGAGCCATCCTCAGGACATCGCGGTCCAAATCAATCCCTATGGGACATGTAGCCTTCGTCAGCATTCCCAGCATCGTGCGTTTTCCCCCTGTGCCAAGGATCTAGTGGCCGTCTCAGACACTCTCAACAGCCGTCGGGCTGATGGCCTGAGCCTGTAGCGCGACCAGAGCCTCGTCTCTATCGCCCACTATTTCAAAGACGCCATCCAGCGCCGTTACCGAGAAGATGCCTCTGGTTGTGGGACTCAGGCCACACAGTAGCAATCGTTTACCTCGGTAGCGGAGCAACTCCCGCAGGCGCAAGAGGGGCGCCAGTGACCTGGAGGTGACGATCGTCACCTGCCTGAAATCGACCACAACATCATAGTCTTCCCGGTCGTGAACGCGACTAATGGCGCTCTCGAGCACTCTGCTCAACCCGGGTCCACCGGGCAGTTCAACCAGGATGACGCCATCGGACCCAATCTGCATTCTCATCTGAGCTGCCTCCTCGGACAATCCGATGAATCATGCTCTCTCAACCTTAGATATCGGCCGCTTCGCCGACCGGCCTAAGCAAATTGCTCCGGCTCACGTGAAGATCCTTGGTGGTCACTGGTTCCTACGAACGCACGGGGGAGATCGGAGCGGTGTGTCCGGTATTATTGGCCTTAAGCGACGGCAGGCTCGCCACAAGACCTGACATTTCCTATAGGACGTCGTGAACGGTTCCTTCATCCGCTTCTGAGGAGGGCATCGCATCGGGCGGACGAGACACGGCGTCTCGTCCCGCCCTTTCTCTTGGCAAATAATGTCCTTGCCGATTGTGCAATGCCCCGCGTCATTTCGTAAGCTTTAGTGTAGGAAACAGGAGGTGCGGATGCCGAGCGCCAGGGAAGCGGACGGATGTACGAGTTGTGGTAACGATATTGTTGGAGGAAGGGGGCCCCGATGGAATTTCTCAACGTCATCGCCAAACCTATTCAGGCCGTCAAAGATATCCTTGACCTGGATGCGGAGATCGAACCGCCGTCGCTGCTCAGCCAGTTCGTGGCGATCAAGCACCAACTGGAGCAGATACAGATGCGGCTTGACGAGAGTGACAGGATCTCGGCCGAGAAGGACAAGGTGATCGCTGATCTGAAGGGGCCCAAGACGGCCGAACTGCAGAAACGCCTTATCGAGAGCTTCAAGCTTTCCCGCGAGAAGGACGACGTCATTGCCCAGTTGAAGCAGATCACGGACGCCAGGGCACATGAGGAAGCTGAGAACGCGCGGAAGGCTGCTGAGTTGGAGAGGCGCCTGCAAGAGAACGAGGAGATTTCGCGCAAGAAGGACGAGGTCATCGCCCAGTTGCAGCAGGCAAAGGCGGCCAGCGCCGAGGCCGAGGCCGAGGTCGTGCGGAAGGCGGCCGAATTGGAGATGCGCCTGACCGAGAATCTCAGGAGCGCCCGCGAGAAGGACGAGCAGATCGCCAAGCTCGAAGAGCAAATGGCCGCTCAGGCATCCAAGCAGAAGAAGGTCAAGCCCACTCCGCCGCGCGTCCACTCGTGCTTCGCGCCGGCGCCCGTTGAAGAGGAGGAACCGCCGCCGGTCGTGGAAGTTGCTGAACCGACTGCCGCACCGACCAAGGCCAGGGCCAGCGTCAAGGCGACTCCAAGAGCCAAGACCAAGACCAGGCGCTCTACGCGGACGGCAGAGCCGGCCAAGGCCAAAGCGCCCCGCACACGCGTCGCCCCGGCCAAGGCCGCTCCCAAAGCCAAGACCACTGAGAAACCCAAGCGTGCCACGCGGACGGGCAGGCCCGCGAAAGCCGAGAAGCCCAAGGTCGCACCGAAGCAGCGCGCGACTCGGAAGGCAGCGCCGGCGGCCAAGGCCAAAGCCCCGACCAAACGCGCCGCACGCACCCGAAAGAGCTGACGACAACACTCAGTCCGGGAACCAGCAACAGATCCCGTCACACCAGCGGAACCACACGCAATCGGCGACCTTCGCTTTGACAGCGAGGTCGCCGATTGCGTCGGGCGGGCCGATACCGATGTTCCAATGAAAGAAGCCCCCACCGTACATCAGACGCACGATCTCCCGGTCGTTCCCATAGGAGCGCTCGATACGTATGCGCTTGGGATTCAATCTTCGCACCTGCCTGGAGCATTCCTCGCGCGGTATACGCCAACCCGAGCCGTCCTCCTGCATCGGATCGCGCGGTCTCGCCAGCACTTCCATGGCCCACGCTTGTAGTTCTTCCTGCCCGCCCGTAACAGCGACGCGCATGCGGCAATGGAGATTCAGCGTGCGAATCGTCCCGAGCCCGGGCAAGAGGAAGGCAGCCAGCGCCAGACTGACCACGAACACCGCGATGTGACGCCGCCTATAGGGACCTCGCCGGTTGCGCTTCTGGGCCAGGCCAACAGAGGCCGAGACCAGGCCGGCCAGCACTGTGAGCCCTGCCGGCACGGCGAATACCACACCGATGAGGCCAAACAGGAACAGGATCAGGATGTAGCCCGCACCGACTGCCATGGCGACCGTGGCGAATGTCGGGGGTCCCAGCGCGGGAGCGTTCTGGTCGATCCCTTCCGGTTTCGCCGCTTTCTTGTCGTCTGATTCCGTCATGTCAGCGGAGTGATCATCGCCTCATCTCGCAGCCGCCACTGGCCCGAGCGGGCACACGCGTTTCTGCTGTCCTCATCATAGTTGAACGGGCTTGACGGTTCAAGATGGCAAGCGTCGATCCCCTGGGAGAATTCAATGGAAATGCGCTGTCGATCTGATACGATCTGAGAGGTCTTCAGAGGTAGCGATTTGCGTTGGCTGAGATACTGACATGCCCGTGTGACAGGGGGGCTGAGAAGAAAGGGGAGATCGATGAAGCATGCCAATAGACATCAGACAGCAAGCGTTTTGGCTCGCATGGCTCCAATTTTCCTTCTGATCGGTGTGCTGGTGAGCCCGGCAAGTTCGGCCGACCGCCATCACTATAACGGCGCCTATTCCGGGGCCCACCTCAACCGCGTCGCGTTTCCCATCGGTGGCATCGGCACCGGCATGATTTGCCTGGAAGGGGCCGGGGCGATCTCCCATGTCTCCGTTCGCAATTCGATGCAGTTCTTCAACGAGCCCTGCACGTTCGCGGCCCTGTGTATCAAGGACCCGAGCGGCAACGTCGCGAAGGTGCTGGAAGGCCCTGTTCCGGACTGGAAGGTGTTCGGCGCCGCCGGCACCGGCAACGGCGCCGGAGGCAAGACCTACGGCTTGCCCCGCTTCGACGAGGCCTCGTTCCTGGCGCGCTTCCCCTTCGCCACGCTGACGATGGCCGATAAGGAAGTTCCGCTCAAGGTCGAGATGATCGGGTGGAGTCCCTTCGTGGCCACCGAGGCGGACCTGTCGAGTCTTCCGCTCGGCGCGTTCGAGTACCACTTCAGCAATCCTACCGGCAAGACAATCGAAGCGGTCTTTTCCTACAACACCAAGAATTTCATGGACGCCGGCAGCGGCGACACCATCCTGCCTATCGAGGGTGGCTTCGTCCTCTGGCAGCCCGGCAGCGAGAGCAATCCCGAGCGCGAAGGCGGGTTCGCCATCTTCGTCGATGAAGAGGACGTGGTCGTCGACCACTGCTGGTTCAAAGGCGGCTGGTGGGATGCGTTGACACTGGCCTGGCGCAACGTCGCCCAGGGCACCCTCGTTAAGAATCCCCCGCAGCAAGGGAGCTGTCCCGGCGCCTCGCTGTTCGTGCCGTTCACGCTGAAGCCCAAGGAGGAAAAGACGATCCGCCTCATGGTCGCCTGGTACGTCCCGAAGACGGACTTCCGCTACGGCCGGGACGCCTCGGGCCCCGCCTTCATCGGCAAGCCTTCGACGGGAACCGCGCCCGACCAGCAGACTGTCTCCGGCTTCCGCGGCAAGGGGTTCATCAACACCTTCGATTCCAGCGGCGACTCGTCCGTTGGTACGCTCACCTCGCCCGCGTTCGAAGTGACGAACGACTACATTCATTTCCTCGTCGGTGGCGGCCGACATCCGGGCAAGACCTGCGTCCAGCTCGTGGCCGGCGATAAGGTCGTCCGCTCGACCACGGGCGAGAACAGCGAGCAGATGGAGCCGGCCACGTGGAAGGTCACGGAGTTCAAAGGCAAACAGGTCCGCATTCGCATCGTGGACGAGGAAGCCGGCGCCTGGGGCCATATCCTCGTCGATCACATCGTTATGACCGACGGGCGTCAGCCGGATCAGGGGGACGTCATGGTCCTCCAGGATTTCGAGGGGGCCGATTACGGCAGTTGGGTCGTGGAGGGGCCGGGGGCCATCGAATGTGACTGTATCTCGACGCACCACATCCCCTGGTACGCCGGTCGCTTCGAGAGCATCAATGTCCTCGTGCAGTACTGGCGCGACAATTACGACGAGTTGCGCCGCATGTCCGCCCTGTTCCGCGACACGTTCTACGACACGTCGTTGCCGGGTGAAGTGGTCGAGGCGGCCGCGGCCAACCTGACCATTCTCAAGTCACCGACCGTGCTGCGCCAGACCAACGGCCGGATGTGGTGCTTCGAAGGGTGCAGCGACGACCGCGGCTGCTGCGCCGGCTCCTGCACGCATGTCTGGAACTACGCCCAGGCGATGTGCCACTTGTTCCCCGATCTCGAGCGGACCCTGCGCCAGACGGAGTTCAACGAGAGCCAGGACGAGAAGGGCCACCAGACGTTCCGCTCGGCCCTGCCGATCCGGCCCGTCGCCCACGGGTTCCACGCTGCCTCCGATGGCCAGCTTGGCGGGATCATGAAGATCTACCGCGACTGGCGCATCTCGGGCGACACCGAGTGGCTCAAGGCCATCTGGCCCAAGGTCAAGACGAGCCTGAACTACTGCATCACCACGTGGGACCCGCGCGGTCGCGGCGTCCTCGAGGAGCCCCATCACAACACCTACGACATCGAGTACTGGGGGCCCGATGGGCACTGCTCGAGCTTCTACCTCGGCGCCCTGGCCGTCGCCATCGAGATGGGCGAAGCCCTCGACGACGACGTGTCCCAATACCGCGACCTGCTCGCCAAGGGCCGCACCTTCCTGGAGACGAAGCTCTACGACGGCGAGTACTTCTTCCAGAAGGTCCAGACCGAGGGTCTCAACGCCACTTTCAATCCGCTCAATACCTCGGCCAACGGCCCGGGCTACGACGACATCATCAAGCAGTTGAACCAGGATGGCCCGAAGTACCAGTACGGCACCGGCTGCCTCTCCGACGGCGTGCTCGGCCTCTGGATGGCCCGCGTCTGTGGCTACGACAAGGACATCGTCGACCCGGCCAAGGAACGCAGCAACGTCAGGGCCATTCATCGCTACAACCTCAAAGAGGACCTGCTCGACCACGCCAATCCGCAAAGGCCCTCGTTCGCTCTCGGCAGAGACGGCGGCCTGCTGCTCTGTACCTGGCCCAAGGGTGGAGCACCGGCCATACCGTTCGTCTACAGCGAGGAAGTCTGGACCGGGATCGAGTACCAGGTCGCCTCGCACTTGATGCTGATGGGTTTGGTCGACGAAGGTCTCGAAGTCGTCCGCCTGTGTCGCGACCGCTACGACGGTCGCCTCCGCAACCCGTTCAACGAATACGAGTGCGGCCACTGGTACGCCCGCGCCATGTCCAGCTACGGCCTCATCCAGGGCCTGACCGGCGCGCGATACGACGCCGTCGACAAGACCCTGTATATCGACTCGAAGGTCGGCAACAACTTCCGCTCGTTCCTCTCGACCGCCACCGGCTTCGGCACCGTCGGCCTCAAAGGCGGCAAGCCCTTCCTCGAAGTCAAGATGGGTCGGATCGATGTCCGCCGCACCCTCGTCGCCGGCAAGGAGACTCCCCTCTCGGAATCTTGATAGATCTCAGAGCCCTCTTCGGTAGTGAGGGTCAGTCGTAAGGAAACATGAGTTGCCGACCGCGGCATGAAGCCAATTAGGAAGGGGTATTCCGATGATCCCACGCTCTCGTCTACGTTCACCACTGCTTTGTGCTTTGTGTCTGCTCTGCATCGGCGTCTCCAAAGTATCCGCCCAGGGTTTGGAGGTACTCCACAAGGATCTTGATCGACTGGCCCAAGAGGTGGAATCCCAGGTCATTGAGTGGCGTCGAGATTTCCACCAGCACCCCGAATTGAGCAATCGCGAATTTCGTACCGCCAAGATCGTTGCCGAGCATCTGACCCAACTTGGGATGGATGTCCAAACGCGCGTCGCGCATACGGGTGTGGTTGGCATTCTGCGCGGCAAGCCTGGGGGACCAGTGGTGGCGCTGCGGGCCGACATGGACGCCTTGCCCGTGACGGAGGAGGTGGACCTGCCCTTCGCCTCGAAAGTTCGCACGACCTACAATGGCCAGGAGGTCGGTGTGATGCATGCCTGTGGTCACGATGCCCACACGGCTATCCTGATGGCGGTAGCCAGCACGCTATCTCAGGTTCGCAGTCGCTTGCCCGGCACGGTCAAGTTCATATTCCAACCGGCCGAGGAAGGTGCACCGACCGGGGAACAAGGCGGTGCCGGCTTGATGGTGAAGGAAGGTGTTCTGGAGAATCCGGCGCCCAGTGCCATTTTCGGGCTTCATGTTGGGCCGAATCGCCCCTGGCGGACGATCGGCTACAGGGCGGGCGGGATGATGGCCAGTGCGGATACTCTGCGGATTGTCGTCCGTGGTCGTCAAACACATGGGGCTATGCCGTGGAATGGAGTTGATCCGATTGTCGTCTCGGCCCAGGTGGTGATGGCCCTGCAAACCATCCCCAGTCGTCAGGTTCCTTTGACCACGGCGCCGGTCGTCGTGACGATCGGCAGTATTCACGGTGGGGTTCGCAGCAATATCATTCCAGATAAAGTCGAAATGATCGGTACGATTCGAACGCTCGATCGCGAGATGCGTCAGGACATCCATCAACGGGTCAAGCGAACGGTTGTCAAGATTGCTGAAAGTGCCGGAGCCGAAGCTGAAGTGTCTATCCAGGGCGGCGTTCCCATCACATACAACGACCCCGAGCTTACGACGCAAATGACACCGACGCTGGAGCGAGTGGCTGGGCAAAGCGGCGTCGACACCAACATGTCCCCAGTCACAGGTGCCGAGGATTTCTCGTGCTACCAGGAACAGATTCCAGGCTTGTACGTCATTCTGGGAACGGCGCCGAAGGATGCTGATCCGGAGACCCTGGCCCCGCTGCACTCGCCCTGGTTCTGTCTGGACGAAAGCACACTGATCGTAGGCGTTCGCGCATTGAGCAATCTTGCGGTTGATTACCTGTCTATGCAGAGCGATAATTGAACCCAAGCCCATCCGCGAAGTCCATACCGGCCGCATCGATGTCCGCCGCACCCTGTTCTCAGGCAAGGAGATAGTACAGTGAACACTCTGAGATGCCCGATTGCGATCTTCGTATTGGTGTCATTTGCTGCCACCAGTGCGCTGGCTGAAGAAAACGATACGTCCCGCTCGTATCAGTTTGACGGGGCCATCTCCCGGCCTGTACTGGAGAACTACCTGTCGCGCGCCATCACCATGGCCGAGGTTTTGCACGGTGTCGGGGATGTTGACGACAACATTAGGATGCTTAAGCGCGTCGGCGTCAAGTTCTGTGGTCGTGCGATCTATCGGTGGGGTGGCGAAGGGGCTCTGGAAGACCTGCTCGCCAAGGCCAGACCGATCGCCAACAAGATCCATCAGGCCGATCCGGACATGGTGCTTCAAGCGGCCGCGTTTGAGATCGTCAGCGAGCAGGTCAGCCGAATTCCTGTTCCCGTGCCTCTGCTTGAAGAGTTTGGCTTCGAGCCGCAGCCAAGGGACTTTCGCTATGAGGCGATGCTCTATCCCGACGGCCACCACGTCAACCACTGGCGGCGCGGGTCGTCCGTGCCGGATATGAGCCAGCTCGAGACACGGATGTGGTTCGTGTACCTTTGCCGCCGCTACATCGACATCGGCGTTGAAGCGATTCATTTCGGGCAGGTCGAGATCATGGACGACCGCGACCCGGACCACGTCCATTGGCGCGACATGATGCAGCGGGTCCGTGCCTACGCTCGCGAGCACGCCCGCCGGCACATGCTCCTGTGCGACGCCCACGTCCCCAGTGGCGGGATCGTCCACGACGGCCTGCTGATGTTTGACTTCCACTCGTTCCCGCTGCGCATCGAAGAGGTCGTCGAGAGACCACACGAGGGCGTTCTGCAGATGGGCTACCTCGACAGCCTGTTCGGCCGCAGCAAAGGCGGGCGCGCGCCCAGTGGCTGGACCTGCCAGAGCCTTCCCTTTCTCGTCGAGCTGGACAACTTCGGACGCAGCGGGCGGGGGGGCCAGAACATCGGCGCCCATTGGATCTGGGGCTACGACGAAATCTGCTGGTTCGCTCACCAGAGCGAGACCTATCGCAACCAGTGGCTCCGCTACGCCTGGGACTGGGTCCGCCAGCACGACCCCAACGGCTACCTGCAGATGCCCGGCAGCCGCACCCTCGCCGCCCCGGTCGGCGACGTCCGCTGGTACTTCGCCAACAACGCCAGCGACAAGGTCCCCAACGGCTTCAACCAGGAAGACACCATCAAAGCCATCTGGGATGCCGACAGATGAAGTCGTGCGACGTGCCCGAATACTAATTCTGAATATTTCAGTACAAGATTAGTACTTGGCTTAATCGGGGGCCTGAAAATCGCCCGGTCTACCAGAGCTTGGCAGCAATCGGGACAGTGGCGCGGTCGTGGAGGCGAATAGCGTTTGCGGGGCAGACGGAGCGGCAGATACCGCAGCCATAGCAGCGCCGGGGGTCGATACTGGCCTTGCGGTTGGCCGCACTGTAGGTGATCGCCCCGAACTGGCAGACGCGCATGCACTGCCGACAGCCTGTGCACGCGTCGGGATCGACCTCGCCAACGTACTCGGCCCGGAACATGACGGGCATCGAATGCGTCACCGTACACCGCATCGCCAGGCAATCCGCCCGATCGCAGTTGCATATCCCCGCGATGAAAGGCGTGCCGAAGGTCCAAACGGTATGGCAGAGGCCTTCTCTTTCGTGATCGCGCAAGGCCGCGATGGCCTCCTCCTTGCTGAGCTTCTCCGAATCCGGCGTGTCGGGCCCCGCCAGATAGCTGTTGTCAAGACCCTGAACGATCTCGCCCAGTCCTCCGCCGTCGGGCTTCAGCGTGACGCCGTAGCAGTATCGCTTCTCCTGGTGCCCGAGCGTCACATGCCGGCACAGGCAAGCCACGCGCACAATGGCCCCCACCATCTCGAAGATGCGCTCGACGTCCTCGATAGGGAGGACCTGCCCGTAGTGGAGTCGCTTCATCTTCGCCGTGACGAGCTTGCCCATGATACTTCGCACGAACCTGGGCGCATCGTCCAGCTTGTCGAGCCGGGCAACCTTGCTCTTCAGCCTGTCGGTGTTCGAGAGGAAGCGATGGATGAACCGTCGCCGGCGGACGTCGCTGAGCAGATCATCCGAGTAGTTCTTGGCCTGCAGATACCACTTCTTCCCTTCGCCGTGCTTCAGGCAGAATTCACACATGACCGCGTCCTCCCGTAGACACGCGATAGTCCCTGTTGTCAAACGTCTGTGTTACGTGCCCTGTCGCTGCCCGCGCGCGGTGACATACAGCCAGTACGCCACGGCCAGGAGCAAGATAATTCCGATCCAGTTGCCGAATGGAAGGATATCCTTCGTGTAGTGCTCGATGATGGGCAGACTCACATCGTATTGCTTGAGGATGATGATCGGGATCGCCAGCAGAATACCCATGAGCGCTTCGCCCGTGATCAGGCCCGAGGCAAAGAGCAGGCCGTTGCGGTTCGACGCCTCAATTTGCTCGGCCGGTGTCTGCCGGCTGGCGTGGAAGCGCTTGGTGGCGAAGTGAATCAGTCCGCCCAGGAAGATCGGCACCGCCAGCTCCAAAGGCAGATAGATACCAATCGTCACCGCCAGCACAGGCGTGCGGAACGAGCTGCCGATGCTCTTGAGATACAGATCCAGGGCGATCACCGCGGCGGCGATTCCCATACCGACAAAGACAAACGTCCAGGGCAGATCGCCCTTGAACACGCCCCGACTGACCGAGGCCATCAGGTTCGCTTGCACGGCCGAGAGGGCATCCGCTTCGGCGCCGGGCTGGCCCCGGAAGCCATAGGCCTTGTAGAGCAGCATCAACACCGGCGCAATCACCAGCGCGCCCGAGGCGGTGCCGACGATCTGCATGACCTGCTGCTTCCACGGTGTCGCGCCGACGATCTGCCCGGCCTTGAGGTCCTGCATGTTGTCGCCGGCAATGGCAGCCGCACAGCAGACCACGCTGCCGATGATAATCGCGGCCGCCGGTCCGTTGATGTTGTCTCGACCCATCAGGACCACCAGCAACAACGCAGACAGAGTCACGGTCGCAATGGTCACACCGGAGATCGGGTTGTTCGACGAACCCACCAGACCGGCCATGTAGCCCGCCACAGCCGAAAAGACGAAACCCGCCACCAACATCACCGCCGCCATCGGCAGCGAGACGCTGACGTCCTTGACGAAGTACTGATAGACAAGAAACAGTGGGACAATAGACGCGATGATGAGAACCAGCACCCATTTCATGGGCATGTCCTTGTCCGTCCGGGCGATCGTGTTCTCGCCACCACCCGTGACCTGTCGATAAGCGCGCAGGCCCGAGGCGATACCGCTGACCAGCGATTTGCGCATGGCGAAGATCGTCCAGAGCCCGCCCAGCAGCATCCCACCGACACCCAGATAGCGCGTTCGCTTCGACCACGTGTGTCCGGCGTACTTCGCCGTCTCGACCGGCGTGCCCAGTTTGGCCTGGAGCGCCTCGTTCGCTTCGTTGATCGCGGCGATTTCCTCTTCCGTGGCATTCGGGTCGGGTGTTGTGCATTCGAGGGCGAAGACGTTCCACACGCGCGGCCCATCGGCCTCGGCATCCCACACATTGGGATCGCTGGGATCGAGAACGCCGTAAGTTGCACTGGAGATATCCCAGTCCTCCGGGACATTCCTGTTGACGAGCTGATACTGCGGCCACTCATCCTGAGCCACCACGAACGGAATCGCGGCGTACCAGTTCAGCGCCCCGCCCAGGAAGATCAGCACGGCAATGTTGAGCCCCACGATATAGCCGACCGAGAGCAGAGCTGGGCTGAGATTCGAGCCGGCATAGGCGATGGTGCCCTTGACGCGCCGCGCTCCTTCGACGACCTCCGGCCAGAAGCCGATGCCCTTGGCGCCGATCTTAAACAACGCGCCGACAATGGATGCAACAGCAATGTACCGAACACCCGCGCCGCCTTGCTGACCTGTCTCCAACACTTCGGCCGTGGCAATGCCCTCGGGGAATTGAAGCTTGCCTTCGACGATCAGCGCGCGGCGTAGCGGAATGGTGAACAGCACGCCCAACAAGCCACCGAACCCGGCAATGATCGCCACCCAGAGGAAGTCGAAGTCCTCCCAGAAACCCATGATCACCAGAGCGGGCAACGTGAAGATCACGCCGGCCGCCAGCGATTCGCCCGCCGAGGCGGCCGTCTGGACGATGTTGTTCTCCAGAATGTTGCTCTTCTTGAACAGGCGCAGCACGCCCATCGACACCACCGCCGCTGGAATCGATGCCGAGACGGTCATGCCCGCGAACAGACCCAGGTAGGCATTCGCCGCTGCCAGGATCATCGACAGCAACACGCCCAGAATAACGGCTTTGATCGTGATTTCCGGTAGAGACTTCTGGTCCATATTGATCGCTCACTCTTCCCTGTTCGATATGTCAAACGGCATGGGCACGAGCCCATCCTTGCCTTAATCCACGAACTGATCGACGAAGTGCCTGGCCGTCAGCGGCTCGCCCGTGGCCCGCTCGATCATCTCGTTCCAATGGTAGACATTGCCTGCCCGCAGGACCTTCTGGGCGATGAACGTGCCCGCCTTCTTCTGTCCCACGTAGCTGACGTCCTCGCCCGCGTCGACCTTCAGCACTTTCCGGACCAGCGTCCCATGCAACTGCGAAGCAAACAACTCGCCCAGCATGTAGTTGTGATAATAGCACGGCGCGGCGCTGAAGTGAATCTTGGCGGCCCAATCCGGTTCATCCCGCCCGGCGGGACGCCGCACAAGCTGATACTTCTCAACCACGTCCCACCACAGGCGATTCAGATCCTGATCCGGGTCGGCGTAGAGCTGCTTCTCGAAGTTGTACATCACCATCGCCCACCGTGCGAAGATCAACTGCTTCAGTTGCGCGTACTTGCCGCTGACCTTCTCGATCTCCGCCCGCTGCTGGTCCGTGAGATCCAGCATCGCTTGCATCCAGGCGGGGTTGCGGCTGAGCCGGCCGAAGAACATCGCGATCGCTTCCGTCGTAAAGGCGTGCGCCGGCTCACGCAGCAGATAAGGCACATCCGGGTCGTGGTGCTTGTCGTAAACGGCGTGGCCCAGCTCGTGCAGGATGACCTCCATCCAGTACTCGTTGTTCTTGAGGTTGCACAGGATACGCACGTCGCCCTCGCGGTCGATGTCCGTGCAAAACGCGTGCGGATTCTTGCCTTCGCGCTCGTACAGATCGCTGGATGCCAGAACGGATTCCACCGACAGGCCGATACCGTCGTAGAAATCGCGGGCCAGTTCCTTGACGTCCTTGCCTTCGTAATACACGTCCAGGTCCAGCGCGTAGACCATCGGCGTGTCCTGGAAGAACGGGTCGTGGTAGTGCCAGGGCATCAGCTCATCGACGGCGATCCCGCAGTTGGCCGCCAGCTTCTGGTCCAATTCCGCCTTGAGCTTGGCGAACGGTTCGTTCGTCAGCTCGTACAGCTCGCCGAAGATCTTGTCCAACTCCTCAACGTCCTGCTCGCCCGTGGCCAGGCGCATCGTGTGAAAGTTGTCGAAACCCAGCTTACGAGCGGCCTGGTTGCGCAGCTTGACCAGCCGAATCAAATCGCTCGCCACCGCCGCGCCGACCTGCTTGCTCGCCAGCCAGGCCTCTTTCCGCACGCTCGAATCTGTCTCATCCTTGAGAATGCCCTTGATCTCGTTCTCCGTGACCCTGCGTCCGTCGATCGTGCCCCGGAACGTGCTGAAGTTCTTCTCGATCTCCGTACCCAGCTCAACGAGCTGTTCGAGCAGTTCGGGCTCGATCTGATTTGAAAGGTATCCGTTGTACAGTACCGTCAGTTGTCGGGCCAGCAACGCATCGTCGATCTGCCCTGATGCTCGCAGGGTCTTGATGTGTTCGAAGTCCTTCGAATCGCTGTAGATCTTGCGGATCGCCAGTGTCAGTTCACCGGATCGGTCGTACGCCTCGTCGGCGCCGGTCGTGGCGGCCTCCCAATAGGCCAGCGACGCCTGCTTGCTGAGCGGCTTGACCTTCTCAACGTGGGACGTGACAAAGCTCTGCAACGTCTTCTCCTTTTCATTGTGTGCACAGCCGCCGGCGACGACCGTCACGGCCAGCAGCGCACACCAAATGCGCACATGTTTCATGGTTTCGGACTCCTCTGGATGTTGTTGCCTGCCCTCGGCCGATCACGCATCCTTTCGCAAAGAGTGGTGACAACCAGTCGGTATTCTTCTCGGCATTGTCCCTATTTAACCGTTCCCGAGCGGTCCGGATAGGCCGGCTTCTGTGGCTTTTCCGCCGGCTCCTTGTCGAGCAACTCGAGAATCACGGCAATCGCTGTCTCAAGCTGTGGATCGCGCCCGGCAACCATCTCGTGCGGCGCATTCTCCACCTCGTAGTCGGGGTCCACGCCGTGACCCTCGACGTCGAACCCGCTCTCGGGGAACCAGCAGCCCGCATTGGGTGACGACATGTACCCCCCGTCTATCAGACCGGGATTGCCGAACATGCCGATCACCCCTCCCCAGGTGCGCTTGCCCACCAGCGGCCCCAGCTCCGTCTTGCGGAACAGGTAGGGGAACAAGTCCCCGCCGGAGCCTGCCCACTGGTTGATCAACATGACCTTGGGCCCCGGGTTCGACACGGCCGGCACCCGCTGATCGCGGTGGTCCCGTCGCGACACGTAGCCCAGCGTCGGGCGATTCAGCAGCTCGATGAAGCGGTCGGAGTATTGCCCGCCGCTGTTGAAGCGCTCGTCGATGATCAACCCGTCCTTGTCCCACTGCGGATTGAACTGCCGGACGAGTTCGCTCTGGCCGTTCGTGCCGGTATTCGGGACATAGATGTAACCCACCCGGCCCTGCGTTGCCTCGTCCACCTTCTTGCGATTGGCTTCGATCCACGCCAGGTTGCGCAGCCGCGACTCGCTCGACATGGGCTGAACCAAAACGTCGTTGGCGTCGTTGACATCAGGCGTCGAACTGATCGCCAGCGTCACGACCTGCCCGCTCAGACCTTGAAACGCCGCCCAGGGATCTTCAGAGGTATCCACGGATCTGCCATTGACCGCGAGCAGATAATCCCCTTCGTTGACCTCCACCCCCGGGGCCCGCAGCGGCGACCGTGGCTCGGCGTTCCACTTGCCTGGGTCGTAGATCCTGCTGATGCGATACGCGCCGTTGTCCTCATCCAGCTCAAAGTCGCAACCCAGCAGTCCGACGTTGAGGCTGTCCGGCCCTTCTCTGTCGCCCCCACCGACGTACGCGTGCGAGGCGTTTAGCTCCGCGATCATCTCGCCGATGATATAGTTGAGGTCCTCGCGATCCACGACGTAGGGCAACAGCCCGCCATACTGCTCCTTCATCGCGTCCCAGTCGACCCCGTGCATCCCGGGATCGTAGAAGAAATCCCGCTGAATGCGCCAGGCATCGTTGAATATCTGTCGCCATTCCTCGCGCGGACTGATCCAGGCCTTCAGGTCGCCCGAGGCGATCTTGCCGTCGCCTGACTTCTTGTTCGCGCCGACGTCGACAATGCCGTAGGTCGATCGGCTCTTGTAGAGAATCTTCTTCCCATCGGCCGAGAGAGTGTAGCTGTCGATGCCGTCGAGAACCGTCTTCTCTTCGCGCTCCTTCAGATCGTAGAACAGGAGGCTCCCGCCAGGCGTGCCAGGCTTCCGTGCTCCGGCCGGCAGGTAGCGGCTAAATAGCAGCTTGCCCTCGACCGATGCCAGATCGCCAAAATTCCCGGCCCGAATCGGCAGCCGCTCCACACGCTCCTCGAATCCGTCGAAGTCGATCTCCACCGGTTCAGGCTCGTCCTTCTTCTTCTTGTCCTTAGCCTTATCCTTGTCCTCGTCTTTCTCCTCGTCGGCCTTCTCCTCACCAGCCGCATCGTTGGGATCCGTCACTTCTCCACTATCGGCTTTGTCCTCTTCGTCACCCTCCTTGTCCTCATCTTTGTCGCCATTCTCCTCCTCGCCTTCTTCGTCCTTATCCTCGTCCTCTTCCTCGATCTCCTCTTCGTCGCTCCGTGGCGCCAGGGGCGATGCCTCATCGGCCTTCAAGGTCACGACGAAAAGCTGCGTGGAGTTCGGATAGATCCACGTAGCGTCCAGATCGCCATAGACAGGACTGAAAGAGCGATTGGACCGGAAGAACAGATACTTGCCCTTGACATCGAAGACCGGGCGGCTGTCATCGTAGAAATCGCTGGTGACCTGCCTCACCGTGCTGTCATTCGTGTCGTAGATCATGATGTTGCCATGCCGATTCGCCCCGTTCTTGGCATAGGTCAGCCACCGGCTGTCGGACGAGAAGGTATAGGCGCCCATCGTGCTCCACTCGTCCTTGTCCACGAACGTCGTCTCGCCACTGTTGACATCGGCGATGTAGAGGCTGCCCGTCTTGTCACTGAAAGCGATCCGCTTGCTATCGGGCGACCAGACCGGACTGAACCGGAAGACGGCACCGTCTTTGGTAATCTGCTTGGCCTTGCCCTTCCCATCGCTGGGCCGGGTGTAGAGTTCGTACTCGCCCGTTTGGTCGGACAGGTAAGCGATCGTCTTGCCATCAGGCGACCAGGCCGGGTCACGTTCGGCCACGCCGGATGTATTGGTCAGGTTCCGCACGCTGCCATGCTTGGCAGGCACCGTGAACACCTCACCGCGCGCCCCGAACAGCGCACGTTTGCCACTCGGAGAGATCGAGAAGTCCTGAATGCGATTCGAGACGTTCTTCAACTCGGTCCGTATCTGGGGCAGATCATCGGGCACCTTGATATCCAGCGCCTTCGATGTCCCCGATGCCAGGTCCAGCACGTGCAACTGCCCGCCGTTCTCGAAGACAATCGCGTCGGGCCCCAGGCTGGGCCACTTCACGTCGTACTCGGCGAAATGCGTCACCTGTCTGAAGCCCTTGCTGCGCAGCTCGTAGGCCCAGATATTGAGCCTGGCATTCTCGTCTCGGTCGGAGAGGAAATAGACCGTATCTTCGTGCCACATCGGCACCGCGTCCGTGCCGGCGAAATCCGTGAACTTCTCAGACGTGTTGTTGAGGAAATCGTAGAACCACAGGTTGCTTGCCATCCCGCCGCGATACCGCTTCCAGTTGCGCGACTCGCGCGAGATGAACTGAAAAGCGATGCGGCTACCGTCTGGACTGAACGACGCCAGTTCGCCGTAGGGAAGAGGCAGAGCCTGGGGCAGCCCCCCCTCAATGGACTGTTTGAAGAACCGGTTGAAACGACCGGAAGGACTCGTCATCCGAGACCGATACAGAACGTGCTGCCCGTCGGGGTACCATTCCACAACCATGTCGCCGTGCGGATGGTGGGTGAGCCTGCGGGGCGAGCCACCGCCGGCGCCGACGACGTACACGTCGGTGTTGCCGTCGTAGTTGCCGCTGAAGGCGATCAGCGATCCGTCCGGCGAGAACTTGGGGAACATCTCGTTGCCCTTCGGCGAGCTCAGCCGCCGCGCGGTCCCGCCGTCCCTGGGCACCGTCCACAGATCCCCCGCGTAGGAGAACACGATCTGCTCGGCACTGACGTCGGGATAGCGCAGCATGCGAGCGTCCGGCACGTGGCCCAGATCGTCGGCCGAGGCACCGAACGTGGAGACGGAAGACAACGCCATAACGGCTAATGTGGTCAGACACCTTATCGTATTCATCTTACCCCTCTCGACATAAGTGATGCGATTGGCGATTTCGCCCGCGATACTAACAGCTTCCCACCCCCAGATCAACCCTGGCCCGTCCTAGGCGTCCTTGACGCCGGGCGCCTGAGCCTGTGCCGCCGCCAGGTGCTCGCTGATCGCGTGCAGACGCTTGCTGATGTGCAGAGCCACGGCACTGTCGTTCATCAGGGTCGTCGCCATCTGCGGCGTCACCGCCCCGTCCCGCATCAGACGGTCCACCGTATCGTCGGCCAGCACGTCCTGCCTGGCCAGGTCCTCCCCGGTGCCCGCCAAAGCCGCCTCGGCCGCCTGCTGGTCTTGAATACCGGCGATGAACACCATCCGTCGCACGCACTGGGCCATGTTCTTTCGCATGAGATTGTACTGGGCCCGCATCGCTTCATTGTCCGATGCCATGTAGCGATTGAGGTTGGGCCGCAGCGTTGCCAGGGCCTTGATGATCTCCGCCGCCTCGCGACAGGCCAGCCGGATGTTTTGCACGCACGCGACTTGCGACTCGCTCATATCGGCCGCCGCCACCGCCCGCGTCGCGAAATCGATGATCGCGCTGTAGATCGACTTGACACTCGCATAGTACCGCTGCGTCACCTCGATCGCCATGATCTCCGTAGATGCCGCTATCACCTCTTCGAGGTCGCGCTCCGAGGCGATGTCCTCGCGGTGCAGATTCAAACCATGCGCAATCACCTCGAACACGTTCTCCAGAAGATGTTGGCTTTCCTTCAGCAGGACCTCGATCGCCGTGTCGGGAAGGGCCAGCGCCGAGGCGTTCAAGTACAGAGGATCGACGGCCACGCCTCTGACAGACTCCGACGGCGTCCCATGCACATGGTCCTCCAGAAACCGAACCAGCAGACCGACGAACGGTGTCACCACGACGACGCCCACCACATTGAACAGCGTGTGGAACGTCGCCAACTTCAGCGTCCAGTTGTCCGCCGCTATTCCGATTGCTCTGGCGGCCATATCTACGCACCACATGAACGGACTGATCAGCACGATCGCGATGGCACCGGTTATCAGGTTGAACAACACATGGGCATAGGCCAGCCGCTTTCCTTCCGCATTGGCGCTCAGCGAGCCAATGATCGCCGTGATCGTCGTGCCGATGTTGGAGCCGATCGCCAGCGCCAGGGCGTTGTCGTACGTCACCTGCCCGGCCGACAGCGACGCAATGGTCAGCAGAAGCGTCGCATGGCTCGACTGCATCACCACCGTAGCCACCACGCCGATTAGCGTATAGACCAGCAGCCCCAGCCGCCCGGAGATGGCGAACTGCGCCAGGTCGAAGGAAGAGCTGAAAATCGAGAAGCCCTCCTTCATGTAGTGGATGCCCAGAAAAACGAACCCCACCCCCGCCAGCACATTGCCCAGGCCCTTGAACCCCTTCTCCTTCTGGAACAGCAGGACCAGCCCGATCACGATCATCGGCATCGCATACGTCGAAATGCTGACCTTCATCCCGTACGCCATCAGCCAGGCGCCCGTCGTCGTGCCGATATTGGCGCCGAAGACGATCCCGATGCCGGCCGCCAGAGTAATCAGCGACGCGCTCAGGGTGGAGATCGTAATGACCGTCACCAGCGAGCTCGATTGCATCAGCGCCGTCGCCACCAACCCAAAGGCCATGCTCTTGCCGAATCGGTCCGTCGACCACGCCAGCACCTTCTCCAGCACCCCACCCGTCAACGCCTTGAAACCCTGCTCCATGAACAGCATGCCGAAGAGAAAGATCGCCACCCCCGCCGCCAGCATTTGAAACGCCGTGTGGACAATCAGCGCGTACCCGAGCAACAGACAGGCAACCAGCAACGTGATCTTCTTCGTCATCCAGTACTCCAGACACAAACCCGAACGAGGCACAAACAGGCCGCCGATAGCATAAGCCGACCCGACCCAAACCACAATCCCCTCCTGTGACGTCTCGCGGGACGATTTCTCCTTTGCCCGACCGGCCCCAGAACAGTAACATAACCGCCAAGATCAAAAACGCTCCCGACGGATTGTGGATAGCTCAAGGACAGTTATGACCAAACGCGCATACCTCACCGCCCCCCCAGCCTCCGACAAAATGCCCAAAGGCATCCCCTACATTCTCACCAACGAAGCCGCCGAACGCTTCGCCTTCTACGGCATGCGCTGCATCCTCGTCTACTTCATGACGCACCACCTGCTCGGCCCCGATGGCACACTGGCCCCTATGAGCGAAGAGAAAAGCAAGATGTGGTTCCATTTCTTCGTCTCGGCCGTATACTTCACGCCACTACTGGGAGCGCTGCTCTCCGACGCCTTGCTCGGGATCTTCCCCACCGTCATCATATTCTCGTTGGTCTATTGCGCTGGCTTGTTCACCCTTGCATTCAACCACACGCAGACCGGGCTGGCCGTCGCGCTCGCTCTGATCGCCATCGGCTCCGGCATCATCAAACCCTGCGTCACAGCGAACGTCGGGAATCAGTTCGGCAAGACCAACCGGCACCTGATGGCTAAGGTCTACAGCTGGTTCTACTGGTCAATCAACCTCGGTGCCGTTATCTCCAACCTATTGGTACCGAAGCTGCTCGCCCGGTACGGCCCGAGCGTGGCCTTCGGTGTCCCCGCCGCACTGATGTTCGTCGCGACCGTGGCCTTCTGGCTCGGTCGCTGGGAGTTCGTGCATATCCCCAGGGCGGGCTTTGGCTTTGTAAAGGAGTGCTTCAGCGGTGAAGGGCTGCGCGCCTTGCTAAAGCTTGGCATCATCTATCTATTCGTGGCGCCGTTCTGGGCCATCTTCGATCAGATGGACTCGGCTTGGGTTCTGCTGGCCGAGAAACTGGATCGCCATTGGCTCTGGTACGACTGGGAGTCAAGTCAGATCGTTGCCGCCAACCCGTTTCTCATCCTCATCCTGATCCCCGCGTTCTCTTATGTCATCTATCCCGCCATCAATCGCGTCTTCCCTCTCACGCCGCTGCGCAAGATCGGTATTGGGCTTCTCCTGGCGGGCTCTCCCTTCGCGGTCTCGGCGTTGATCGAGTATCGTATTGCCGCCGGCGGTAAGCCGAGCATCGCCTGGATGTTCTTCGCCTACGTCCTCCTGACGAGTGCCGAGATCCTCGTCTCGATCACCGCCCTCGAATTCTCCTACACGCAGGCCCCTAAGAAGATGAAGTCCTTCGTCATGGCGGTCTTCTTCCTCTCGATCTCGCTCGGCAACACCTTCACGGCCATCGTCAACCACGTCATCGAGAACCCCGACGGCACCAGCAAGCTCGCCGGTGCCAACTACTACTGGTTCTTTGTCGCGGTCATGGTCGTCACGGCCGTGCTCTACATTCCCGTGGCAATGCGCTATCCCGCCAAGGAATACATCCAGGACGAAGCCTCGGACGAACCGGAGCAGTAGTCTCGCTTCTCCGGCTTCGGTGCTTCGGTCGCCGACATCCATCGCTTGCGCCGCAACCCAGCCCGCTTGGCGGGTCTGCAACCCCATCGTTTTTCCAGGATTTTTACCCTGGCCTCCTGTAACATGAGCACCCGCGGCGCAATTGAATCTGTGTCGATGGTCGGTGCTATGACAAAACCTGTTGAGCAAACACCTTACGACGATCTGGTAGTCCGGGCCAAATCCGAGGCCGGGGCCCTGGAAGAGCTGTACGAGCTGTATTACGACCGGATCTACAGGTTCTGCGTCCGTCGGCTCTACAGCAAGGCCACCGCCGAGGATATCACTTCGGATGTCTTTCTAACGGTGGCCGGGGCGATGCGTAACTTCAAAGGCCATACCGAGCAGGACTTTCGCAGTTGGATCTATACCATCGCGGCCAACCAGGCCAATGCGTACATAAGGAAAACCACGCGGCGAAAAAGACTTATGGAAAACGTAGTAGCGATGCGGCGGGCCGCCGAGCCCGGTTCGAGTCCCTTCTCCGAGCTGGACTGGCCCGTCCTGTACACCGCCATTCTGGCATTGAAACCCACTCAGCAAACCATGCTGACGCTGCGGTTCTTCGAGGACATGGACTACGACGAGATAGGCCGGATTACCGACACCAAGCCGGGCACGGTCAGGGTTACGCTGCACAGAATTCTCCGCCGGCTCAAAGAGGGCCTGCGCGACGATTTGGGTGGAGAGGCGTAGATGTTTGACAATGAGCGTGATTTCAAGAAAGCTGTCGATGGCTTGAACATCGACACCGAGCCCAATCCGGCTCATCGGCAGCGCCTGCGCCGTCAGATGCTGGCGACCTATGAAGCGGCAGGGCGGTCAGCCGGGACCCGGCCGCCTGCCCAGGTGCCCGCCACCGCGCGGCCGCTCTTTCCTATGGTCGCCAAACTCGTGATCGCCGCAGCCATCTTGGTCGTCACGGTTCTCGGTATTCAGCAGGTCCTCAAGTTCGAACGCGGACCCCTCACATTCGACCAGGTCAGACAGGCCACCCAGAAGATGGCCTGGCTCCACGCCGTCATCACCGTATACCGCGATGGGCAGGTACAAACCGAGCAACAGTGGGACCACTTCGCCACCCGCAAGGCCTATACCCTCAGCGCCGACGGCTCCGTCCACCACGCCGACTATGGCGCCGGCCAGAGGGAGTTTCTCTACAACCCGCGCGTCAGAGCGATGGCCATCAGCGAATTGCCCAGCCAGGGCCCCCTCGGCGCCACGTCGGCCTATACCCTCGTCGATACCTTCGCCGTCTTCGCCGCCCGGGACGACATAGCTGTCAACGAATGGACCGATCAGTACGAGGGCCAGGCGGTAAGGGTCTACGAGATCGACAAGTCCGACCCTGGCATCAGAATCGACGGCCAAGCCATAGCCTCGCTCAAGATCAGACTCATGGCCGATCCCCGCACCAGACGACTCGTAGCCGCCCACATCGAAAAGCACGGCCGCCGCGAAGTCATGCTGGCCCGCGAGGAATGGGTCATGAACTATCCGCAATCGGGACCAGCCAGCATCTATGACCTCAACGTGCCGCGTCCCGTCCGCGTCATCGACAGCACAATCGGGCCCATCGGCACCCCCGGCCCGGTCTCCACACCGGCGCCCGCGCCGCAAGAGCCCGCTTCATCCAGGCTTGTCCCCTTGCAGATCGACCTGCCCAAGGCCCTCTTCATCGGCACGCCGCAGGACAACCGCGTACCCAATCTGGCCCGTCCTCGAAGAGGAGCCCGGCCGCCGTTCCTCGCCCCGCTCGGCACGTCGAACGTGGCGCTGGGCAAACCGGTAACGGCCAGCGACCCCGAGCCCGTCGTCGGCACCCCGGACATGGTCACCGATGGCGACAAAGAGGCCGCCGACGGCAGCTTCGTCGAACTGGGTCCCGGCCTCCAGCACGTCACCATCGACCTCCAGGCCCAGCACGAAATCTACGCCGTTCTCGTCTGGCACTACCACCAGCAGCCCCGCGTCTATCTCGACGTCGTCATCCAGGTCTCCAACGACCGCGACTTCCGGCGTGGCGTGCAAACCGTTTTCAATAACGACATCGACAACTCCGCCGGCCTCCAGACCGGCAGCGACCTGCACTACACCGAAACCAACGAAGGCAAGCTCATCGACACCCAGGGCGCCCAGGCCCGGTATATCCGTCTCTACACCAACGGCAACACCAGCGACGGCCTGAACCACTACATCGAGGTCGCCGTCTACGGTCGGCCGGCCCAGTAGCGCCCGAAATAGGGATAACCTAAATCTGCGGAGGATCACATCATGAACAACGGACAAAGTGCGCGCAAACTGCACCCCAGGACCGTCGTAACAGCCGCCATACTGGTCGGCCTGGCCGGTGTGGTCGCAGCAGCGACAGATCCGAACGACAAGGAGCAGCGACGCAAGGCCAAACTCGTCCCGGTCAAGGTCGAGTTCCCGGCCCCGCAGTTCGTCGGCACGGAGAAAGACATCCGCGCCCCCCACGTCAGGCCGGTCCAGACCAAGCCCGGCCCACCATTCCTCGCCCCGCGCGGAACCAGGAACGTCGCCCTGGGCAAGCCCGTCTCCTCTAGCGATCCCGAACCGGTCATTGGCGACCTGGCCATGGTCACCGACGGCGACAAGGAGGCAAGCGAGGGCAGCTTCGTCGAGCTCGGACCGCTCCTGCAACAGATCACCATCGATCTGCAAGCCGAGCACGAGATCTACGGCATCAGGCTCTGGCACTACCACCAGCAGCCCCGCGTCTACTTCGACGTCATCGTCCAGACCTCCAACGATCCGAACTTCACCACCGCCGTCACGACCATCTTCAGCAACGACATGGACAACTCAGCCAACCTGGGCCTGGGCAAGGGCAAGGCCATGCACTACGTCGACACCCGCTTCGGCCAGCTCATCGACGCCAAGAGCGCCCGCGCCCGATACGTCCGCCTCTACAGCAACGGCAACACCGAAAACGACCTCAACCACTACATCGAAGTCGAAATCTACGGCCGACCCGTCTCCAAGGCTCCTCGACTCGGGCCGCTTAGCATTCAGTATCCGCCGCCACCATGCACCGACTGCTTCACTCTCTGGAGACAAGTACCACACCGAGAAGATCCTCCCAGGAAGGCCCCGCCGTCCTTGATGGTTCCCGAGGGAACCAGAAACGTGGCGCTCGGCAAGCCCGTCTCAGCCAGCAACCCTCGTCTGATCATCGGCACGCTGGACATGATCACCGATGGCGACAAGGACGCTGGAGAGGAACACTGTGTCGAACTCCATCCTGGGCTTCAGCATATCACCATCGATCTCCAGGAGACCCACAGGATCTACGCCGTTGCCGTCTGGCATTGGAACCACATCCCTCGCGTCTACTTCGACGTCATCGTCCAAACCTCCAACGATCCGAACTTCGCCACCAATGTCGAGACGATCTTCAACAACGACATGGACGACTCGACCGGCTTGGGCCTGGGCAAGGGTAAAGCCCTGCACTATGTCGACACCAACTTCGGCAAGGTCATTGCGGTCAATGGCATGCGGGGCCGATACGTCCGCCTCTACAGCAATGGCAACAGCATGAACGAGCTCAACCACTACACCGAAGTCGAAATCTATGGCCGACCAGTCAAGGAAATCGACGATTGAAGCCCGCAGATTCCTTTGACGCCAGCCGGTACCGCGCGCGACAATGCCGCTAGGCGGTGTGAGTATTCTCTGGTTGACACAGACTGACACGGGAAAGGAAAAGCGAAATGGCTGAGCAACGCAGTCAAAACGAGTGGTCGCGAAGACGATTTGTGCAGAGAGCAGCCATCGGCTGGGCCTCGGTCCACGCGGTCGGTCTGGTGCCTTCGGCCCGTGCCCAGGCAAGCGAGAAACCCAAGCTGGACTTCCCCTTGTTCGACCTGCACGTGCATCCCTCGACCCGCCTGTCGATCGCCCGCGCAGGCGAGATCGCCAAGACCAGGAAGATGCTCTTTGGCATGGTCGAGCACGTGGGCCCCCGCTACCGCATCAAGACCAACGAGGACCTCAAGCAATACATCGATGCCGTACGCAAAGCCGGCATGGTCGTCGGCTTGCAGCCCACCTTCCCAAACTGGCGCAAGCGCTTCGACAAGGACCTCCTCAAGCAAGTGGACTACATCCTCATGGACGCCCTGGAGATCCCCAACCCGGACGGCTCGCGCTGGCTGATATGGCGCAGCGACACCAAAGTCGACGACAAGGAAGCCTTCATGGGCCGCTACCTCGACTTCTATCTCCAGATCATCGCCACCGAAGACATTGACGTCCTGGCCGCCACCGCCTATCTGCCCCCGTGCCTGGCAAAGGACTACGATCAGCTTTGGAACGAGAAACGCATGCGGACCCTCATCAATGCCGCGGTCAAGAACAAGGTCGCCCTCGAGATCACCCAGCACTTCCAGCGTCCCACCGCCCGCTTCGTCCGCATGGCCAAGGCCGCCGGTGCCAAGTTCACCTTCGGCACCAACAGCCGCACCGAGCAGGGCGTCGGCACCATACCCTACTGCTTGAAACTGGCCCACGAATGCGGCCTGACCGCCAAGGACATCTGGCTGCCCAAGTTCCGTCCCCCCCGGATTCAGCCGCGCAACACCTAGGCTTCATTACTCAAGGGCCGGGTTTGGCCGCCCGGCCTTTTCCTTTTCTCTCCCGCTCCTCCGGCGGTACAATCACATCCACGATTTTCCTGTAAATGCCGGCCGCCCCTTCCGCCTCTATATGGGCAGAGATCTCGGCGGCTGCAGCCGGACCATGGTTCCAAATGTGTACTTCGTAGGACAGTAAGGCCTTGTCCGAGAACAGCTTCGAAAACCTAGTCAACGAGCACGGCCGACAGGTCCTCAATACCGCTCTGCGCGTCCTCGGCGATGTGAACCTCGCCAACGATGTCCACCAGGAGGTCTTCCTGGCCATCTGGAAACGCTGGCCCAGCTACAACGGCCACACCAATTGGCCGGCGTATCTCTACCGCGTAACGGTACGAAAGGCCCTCGAAACCGCCCGGCGTAGAAACGGCTGCCAAGATGCCGCCCTGCCCGAGAGGCAGGACACGGACCAGCGACCGGAGAGCAACCTGCGGGCCGACGAGTTACAGCAGAAACTGGCCGTGGCCCTCGCCAGACTCCCGCAACGGCAGGCCGATGTATTCGTCCTGCGCCGCCTCGAAGGGCTCGAGACCGCCGAGGTGGCTGAACTGCTGGGCTGCTCGCATCAAACAGTCCGCGTCCATTTGCACAGAGGTTTGCGAAAGCTGAGCCGGTTGTTGAGTGCCTATCTTGGCTGAATAGGAAGGGTAAGTATGCATCGTCACAAACACGTCGACAAGCGGCTCCCGGCCTTTGTGCTGGGCGAGTTGGCCGAGTCAGAGGCGACGCAGGTGCAGGAGCACCTGGCCCAGTGCGCGTCATGTCAAAGCGAGGCCAGGCGGCTCGAAAGGCTGCTAACCTGTACCGAGGGCACCGAAGGCGTGTCGGTTGACGAGCAAACGTATCAGTCCGCTAGTCGGCAGATCTTGCTGGCAGTGGAGAACGAGAAGATGGAGCCATTGCGCCCAGCGGTCAAATCCCACGGCGCGCTGATTTGGAGAATCACCATGAGAAGCTCAAGAGCGAAACTGGCCATGGCGGCCGCGGCGGCAATTGTTGTAGCGCTGCTGTTGATTAGTCCCTTCGGTGGAGGTGGGGTAACCTTCGCCGAGGTCATTCAACCCATCCTCAATGCGCAAACCGTCGCCCTCGACACGATTGTCGGCGAAGACGAAAACGGGCCGGTCATCCACGACATCGTAAGAGGTTCGAAAATCCGTCGAACCGTCTCGGGCATGAGCAATATCATGATCATCGATCTGGACAGCGCTAAGATGCTCACGATCGACCCCCCGACCAAGGGCGCTGCCTACCTTGACATCCAGGGACCGATAGTGGAAGGGACCAGGAGCTACCTGGGACTGGTGCGCGAGATCATCACACGTCTGGACAATCGTCCCGATCTGCCGGTCAAACAGCTCGGCGAGCAGCAGATTGACGGTCGAAAGGCCTACGGCCTTCAGGTCGATGAGGGGCATACGACATTGACGATCTGGGCCGATCCCAAGACCAGGACGCCGATACGCATCGAGGTCTCGCAGGGCCAATCCTTCTCCATCCTGAAGAACATCGAATTCGATGTGCAGGTCGAAGATGACCTTCTCAGCATGGACGTGCCCGCCGGGTATGTGGTGGCCGATGGCGAGTTCGACCTGACCGACTCCAGCGAGGAGGATTTCATCGAGACCCTCCGCCTCTGTGCAGAACTGATGCTGGACGGCCAATTCCCCGACGCCATGCAGCCTGAGGACACCATGCGGTACATCAGCGTCATAGGCGCAAAGCTTGGCGAATTGAACGTGCCCAAGGAAAAGGAGGTGGAGATCGGCGTCAGATTCGCTCGCGGACAAATGTTCCTGCACGTCCTCGCCCACGGCGCCGGATACACCTACGCCGGCAAGGGCGTCAAACTCGGCGACGCCGAGACGCCCATCTTCTGGTACCGCCCCCAGGGCGCAGAAACCTACCGCGTCATCTACGGCGATCTGTCCACCCGCGACGTCGCGCCGCAAGACCTGCCGAAGTAGCGGCAGGAGCCTCTCACCAGAAAGAACGTTTGGGCCGGGCCATGAGGACCGAAAGGACCCGGCCCAAACTATGCGCTTCTGGGAGCTAGGGTTCCTTGACGGTTACCTGAACAGACGCCTCCGTACTCTGGCCTTCATTGTCAACCACTCGCAGCAGGACGGTGCCCTGGAACGTCTCGTTCCACGTATGTTGGATCTTGGACTGGCTCGTACACTCGAATTCGCCATCCCAATCCCAGTCCCAGCAGAACTGCTGGATCGTGCCGTCCGGATCGTACGACCAACGGGCGTCGAACGTGATCGGCTTGCCAACGACGCCCTCGTAGGGTCCGCCCGGCTCACAGACCGGATCGAGACCCACCTCCTTCACGGTCACCTCGATGCTCTTGCCGACCTCATCCAGGCACTTCAGAGAAATCGAACCGCTCGCGCTGCCGAAGAAGAACTTAGGTACAGGGATCGACATCCGCACAGTCTGCTTTTCGCCCGGCGCAATGTCGAAATCGTTAAGGTCGAACGTCACATCCGATCCCCTGATCGTGTGAACCTGCCCCTTGATATCGCCGCATTGCAGCGTCAGCGACCGCAGCGGACGCAGGCCGCTCGTTTCGCTGATGGTGATGCTGGCGTCGTAGCTGCCCGGCCCGTCGACCGGAACCTGGATCTTGTCCGGGGTGACCTTCACCTTCGGACAGTAGCACAGTGGCCCGCAACTGATGCTCAGGTTATTCTTCTCACAGCACGCCTCGGCGCCGATGCGGATCGTCTCGCCGGCGAAGATACCTCCCTTGTAGCTCGTCTGGGTAACACACGCCCCATCCTGATACCCTTGCACCATCAGCTCGAACTCACCGTCGCAGACGCCGACCATCCGGACGCTGTACGGCTCGCCGGAGTAGAGTGGGAAACGGACGGTCTGCGTCATGCTCCCATCGGGTGTGCATGTCGTCAGGGAGGTGTTGTTCCCTTCCGCGTCGGTAATCCACCACACGGCCTCGCAGATCTCCTTCTCGGGACCGTTCGTCGCGTAGTCGATCCCCACGTGCTGTTTGTGGGAGTCGTAGACGTGCAGGTCGGCATTGCCCTTCAACGTGATGCACATCGCCGTCTCCGGCCCCGTAACCTCGACGTACGCCTCGGCCCAGGCCACCTCGCCGAAATCCGCAAACGTATAGACCCGCACCGGGCCCGAGTACGCACAATGCCAGGTGTGCTCGATCCACGGCCCGCCCACGCATTCGAATTGGCTCTCCCGGTTCCAGTCCCAGCAGTACGTGGCTACGTCGTTCCCGTCCGACACGTACGACACACTGGCATCGAACTCGATCGGCTTGCCCACGGTTCCGGAATAGGGCCCCCCGGCACTGGCGAAAATATAAGGATCTTCGCTGGCGCTGGCCGCCGCCCAAACGGGATCTGCTGCCAGCATCGCTGTCAAGGCCAATGCCCCAAGAGTGGCCATGATCCGCCTATTTGTGTTTCCCACGCGCATAGTTCCTGCTCCTTTCATGGTTGTTGCCTAGAACCAGCCGGTGCGAAACACCTCCGCGGGCCTCGATACCGTACCGGTTGGACACAACGTCTGATGGTCTGGATCAACTCACATCGATGGATTGGACTCGAAGCGGAATGCCGGAGGGCCGCGGACATGGCCGGCGTGCCGGAGGATCTGGACGACGGCCGAGATCAGACCCCGGACATCCGAACAGGTCTCCCCGTGAGAATCCCTGATCACCGCCGCCGGCCTGAAACCAACCTGGCCATCGTGCCGCAACATGGATGTCAGTCCCTCTCGCGTTGTGCTGCACGGAGTAGGTATAGACTCCGCTCACCTCTGTAGTTGAGTTGGGTTTTGGAGCAACCGCCCGGGGCTCGCCACTGATGCGCCGTACCTGGTGCCGCGCCGTGCCAGCGCCGGCTGGTCCCTCCACCCGCTTTTCCGCCTTGCACTTCACCCTATAAGACGCCGGCGCGCTGCGCTTGTTACACTTTAATCCCCAAATTCCCTGACCAACGCGCTTATCTATCGAAATTCTGTCGCAAGACCGCCGCCAACCTCACTATATGGTGAAAACGTTGACCGGGCTTCCAACTACTTAAGGTTCTCGATAATGGAAAAGGATACCTACTATGTCCAACGTTGTCTGGATGGCCATCCGGATGACTTCCGCCACCTGGTGCGGCGCTATCAGCCGGTGTTATTGGCCCACCTGGCCGGCAAGTTGGGCAGTGTCGAGAGCGCCGAGGAAGCCGCCCAGGAGGCCCTCGTAAGGGCCTACTTCAACATGAGCAAGCTCAAGCAGCCCGGCAAGTTCCTCTCCTGGCTGCTGGGCCTAGCTCGTCGCGGGGATTAGCGAGTTGATGTATTCCTCCAGGTTCGTATACCCGTCGCCGTCGCGATCCTGCGGACCGTCCTTCGGATCTTCAGGATCGAGACCGTGCGCCGCCTCCCAAACGTCCGCCATGCCGTCGCCGTCCGCATCCGCCCAGACGCCACGCGTTCTCAAGATGGGCCAGCCCCCGACCTCATCCTGCGAATCGAGCAGCCGTCCCGTGCGGTTCCGCACATCCGCGATCACCCGCTCGTCCACCGCATCCCGACTCAGCGACGCCCCCGCATGCGCCAGCACCAGCTCATACGCGTCTTCTGCCGACTGCGTCGCTGGAGCATCAGCGCCCAACGTTGGCGGCCGAGCCTTCCAATCACGCAACGTCCCCGCATACTTGTAGCTGGAACCCGGATGCAGCCAACGATGCCAATCCAGCGCGGCACAGTTGTCGTCCGTCCAATCGCTGCGCCCCTCGAAGATGTTCCCGCTCATCCACCCACGCGCCGCATCAGGCAACCCGCCCTTCATCGCAATGGGCAGCCGCTCCCGGTTCGTCTCCGGACCGGGCCGCCAGTAGTTGTTGACCGCATTGACGAAGTGATCGCAGAAGTTCGCCGTCGCGCTCCAGTTGTAGATAACGTTGTTGCGAAAGTCCACGACCGTCAGCGGGTCGCCCGGATCGGCGCTGCCCAGCGTCGGGTGCCGATCGCGACAGGTCGAAAACAGATTGTGATGCAGACTGATGGGCCCATCCGGCTCCCGATACGACGCGCACATCGCATGCGGCCCCTTGGGATGAATGCTGTCATGCAGCGCCTCGCTCAGAATGCTCCACTGAATCGTGAAATTCCTTCCCGCTCGGAAATCATGCGTCCCGTCGATGGCCCAGCTCAGCGACAGGTGATCCAAGATGACATTGTCGAAGTCCTCGGTGGTCAAGGTATCCGGACCACTCGGGACCTTGTGCTTGTCCCCCAGCCGCACCCGCAGATACCGAATGATGACATCGTGACAGCCCTTCAGACTCACCGTCTGATCCCGCAGCGTAATCCCATCGCCGGGCGCCGTCTGCCCCGCCAGTGTCAGGTAAGACTTGTCAATCCGAAGCTCCGACCGCAACGCAATCGTGCCGGAAACGTCAAACACAATCGTCCGCGGCCCGCCTGCCGTCGCGATCCCATAACGAAGCGACCCCGTCCCGTCATCCGCCAGGCTCGTGACATGGTAAACGTCACCGCCGCGCCCGCCCTTCGCAAACCGCCCGAACCCCTCCGCACCCGGAAACGCCAACGGGCCGCTGGCAGGCGCTGCGCCCAAGACCGAAGCCACCACAACCAGCAAACACATCCCCACGAACCAATGCCTTCCCGAAACGATTGCGTTACTCATCATGCTCACGTTCAAACCATTCCTCCTTTTCCTCGGCCCACGAGCCGTTGCCATTGATAGACTATCTGCCCTCAACGAGTCGGACGAGTTGATTCGCAGCGACGTCTTTGAAGACGTCTGTGCCGCCGCCGATCCAGCGCACCTCAATCCGGTCCACCCGCTCCCTCGCCCCCAGGCCAAAATGCAGCCGCGTCCCGTAGTGTCCCTGATAGCCACGCCCGCTGTGGACCTCGTCGATCAGCGTCAACTCACCCGCCTTGACCCTCACATGGGCACCCACCCCGTCGCGGTTCGTCCTCGTGCCCTGCAACTGCACTTGTAGCCAGTGTCCCTTTCTCGCCGTATCGTTCCGCAGCAGTGTTGGCTCGGCGCGCGAATTGAGAATCACCACGTCCACGTCGCCGTCGTTGTCCATATCGTCAAAGCCCGCCCCGCGACTGCTGCGCCGCACACGCATCCCCGAACCACCGCCAGCCGAGACATCCACAAAACGCCCCGCCCCGTCGTTGGCCAGCAGAAGATTGTATTGATGGTAGCTCGTGACGTCGTCGTATTTGTCCACGTTGTCCTGCAGATGCCCGCACGCCACGAAAATGTCCCGGTCCCCGTCGTTATCGAAGTCCACGAGACTGTTACCCCACGTCACTTTGGGCAATGTCCCCGCCCCCGCCCCCGTTCGCATTGTGACGTCCTCGAACAGACCGTCGCCCAGATTCCGATAGAGCAACGCCAATTCCTGCTGGTAGCTGGTAACATAGAAATCCAGCAGCCCGTCATTGTCATAATCACCGCTGTCGACGCCCATACTGCCGCTCGGGTCGCCCGTGACCTTATACGCCGTCCCCGCCAGCAGCCCCATCTCCTCGAACCGTCCCCGCCCATCGTTCTGAAACAGGAAGTTCTCCGCCACATCGTTCCCGATAAACACGTCCGTATCGCCGTCGTTGTCGTAATCCGCGCACGTGATGCCCATCCCCCACCCCGCGTGTGCCCCAATACCGGATGCGGCGCTCACGTCGCTGAACGTGCCGTCGCCGTTGTTGCGATACAACGTGTCAGGCAGCGGCTGGTAATGAGCCGGCGAGGCATACGTCCCGTGTCCTCCCACCATCGTGTTGACCGTCGTTGTATACGAGAACGCCAGGTAGTTCGACACGTAAAGGTCCAGATCGCCGTCGCCATCCATGTCCAGGAAGCAAGCCCCCGCCCCGACCTTCTCGCCATTGTCCACACCGGCCGATTTCGTGACATCGCTAAACGTCCCATCCCCATTGTTGCGATACAGTACATTGGGACCGTGATTGTTCAGGTACACATCCCCATCGCCGTCGTTGTCATAGTCACCCACCGCCACGCCCAAGCCGTAACCCGCATCGTCCAGTCCGCTGCGCTTGCTCACATCGGCGAATCGCCACTTGCCGAGATTGCGATACAGCGCATTGCGCGGCGCCGTTTCGGCTTTCGCCCCCTTCAGCGGCGCACCGTTGAGGAGATAAATATCGATCTGGCCGTCGTTGTCATAGTCGAACAGCGCCAGACCCGCACTGACCGTCTCGACGATGTACCGCTGCCCCGAGCTGCCATCGGTGTGTCGGAAGGCAATGCCGCTCCTCGATGTCACGTCCGTCAGGACAATCTGCCCGGCCGCACCGCCCGCGGCCGCTCCCCAGGCCACCAGAGACATGACCACTCTCGAAAAGATCGTCAACCGGCTGCAAGCCATCTCAGCGTCTCGTCTTTATCATGTTGTAGGCCTGTTGATACCGCCTGTTACCCGGGTCCAACTGCATGGCCTTGCCCATCGCCGCCAACGCGCCCTCCATATCCCCCGCTTGATAGCACGCCTGACTCAGAACGAAGTAGTTCAGCGCGATCGGCTCCAGCGCCACCGCCTTCTCCGCAAGCCCCCGAGCCTCAGCCGTCTTCTGGCCCGTTCCCAGGTAGAATCCAGCCAGCTCGCGATACCCTGCGGATTGGCCCGGTGCCAGCACCGTGCAACGCTTATAAGCGGCTTCGGCCCTGGCAGGCAGCTTCAACCGCAACGCCAGCGACCCGATCAGCAGTTGACACGTCGGATCCTCGGGCGCCAGCCGCGCCACACACTCACACTGCGCCAAAGCCTTCGACAGTTGCCCCACGCCCTGATAGAACGCCGCCAGCCGCCTGCGACAATCCACCTCGTTCGGATCAACAGACACCGCCCGCCGCAGCAGCGCCTCGGCGCCCGACATCTGGCCCTTGGCCTTCAGCAGCGTCGCCCCACGCAGAGCCGGACCGATGTAATCCTCCCGCGCCCGCCGAAGATCGTCCGCGGCACTGTACCCGTAAGGACTGTCCTCCGCGCCGCTGGCCGAGACCGTCTTGAACGTCGCTTGGTACTGCTTCGCCAGCGCCGGCCGCCGCAGCCGCGCATAAGCGGTCGCCAATCCGTAGTGCGCGTTGGCCAGATTCGGGTCCAGCGCCAGCGCCTTCTCATACCAGCCAACAGCCTGCTCGTAATCCTTCTTCTGCAAGTACGCCTGACCCAGCAGGTACGACGTCAGCGCAGACCTGGGTGACAATCGCACCGCCTCCGTCAGCGCCGCGATGGCCTCGTCCTGTCGCCCTGATGCCATGAACACTCGCCCCATCTTGTCGTGTATGTCCGCACTACCCGGAGCGAGAGCCAGGACCTTGCGCCACAGGTTCAGTGCCTCGTCGAACTGCCCCTTCTCCATCGCCACAATCGCCATGCGGTCGTACGGGCTCGCCTGCCGCGCATCCAATTCCGTAGCGCTCCGCCAGCAGCTCATCGCCTCCTCCGAACGCCCGAAGCGCCGGTGTACGTCACCCAGCAGTACGTGGGCCTCCACTTCATTCGGGAAACGGGCCGCCAGATCCTCCGCCAGCTTCGTCGCTTCCTCTCGCAGCGTGGCAACCTGCTGCTCCACCGTCATCCCGGCCAGGTCGATCGGCGGCGCCGTTTCCGTCGCTTGCCGAACGGGCGCCTCCGGACCGTGCGGCGTGATCGACTGCTGGCGCGTACTCAGGATGATCAGAACCCCCGCCGCGCAAAGAATAGCCGTGACGACCAAAACAGGCCCGAGTCGCGTCGTGGTGCGCGCGGCCGGCTTCGTCTTGCCTCGTCTCCCAGGTTTGCCTCTGGCCATTGCGAGCTGCCTCTACGAGAATCGCCGATTCAGTTCACAAACCAAGTCCGGTAACTGACTTGTGACGCAGTATAGCAAAAGATCGAGCCGCACGAAAGATGGTTCCACCCACCACCGATCATGCCCGCTCGGGCGTTTCCTCCGCCCGCCAACAGCCCCTTTGTTTCCCAGGCCACCACGGCTACCTTGACTCGCACGCTTCTGGCAAGGTAAGATTGCCTAGAATAACCTGTGGCCGGTCTCCGATTCAGCCGATAATCCTGCGCCGGGTGTCGCGCGCATCGGGTTTCCCGCAAGCGACCGCTTGGTGATGGGGTATGGCCGGAGAGTTGGCCATCCGGTTGCGTTCAACCCGACGTCGTTTCGGATGACTGATCATGAGGATAGGCGACGTGAATCCATCATAGGTCCGTTTGTTACAGGAGGACAACCAATGTCTCGCAAACTGATTCTCACCATCACATTGGCCATCGTTGTGGGCATGACAGCCGGCACTGCGCTCGCTGAACTCATCGCCTACTACCCCTTCGAAGAAGGCCAGGGCACGGAGACCGCCGACGTCACGGGCAACGGCAACAACGGCACCCTCAGTGCCGGAGTGGAATGGGTCGCCGGACAGAAAGGAACAGGCGTCCACTTCGACACCGCCGGGGAGAGAATCGTCCTCAACGAGATCGACCCAACCGCCGGCAACAATGCCATGACCCTCGCTGCCTGGATCAACTGGGAGGGCCAGGGCCATAGCATCGAACAGCAAGGCATCATTGGTAAACGCGAGGGCTGGGACCCCGGCACGGGGGTCAAGTGGTTTTGGCAGGCCCAACCAAGCGGTGCCCTC